>Ga0182024_10000124_pt1 | contig 165375 bp, 161 predicted proteins | sample P32metaG_FD_120480 | JGI IMG/M metagenome (GOLD analysis project Ga0182024, IMG submission 120480) | Permafrost microbial communities from Stordalen Mire, Sweden - P3-2 metaG (Illumina Assembly) | ecosystem: Environmental > Terrestrial > Soil > Wetlands > Permafrost | place: Sweden: Stordalen... | reverse complement strand
TGAAGGATGGTTGTAGTCGCCGGAGATACGCACGGGCAAAATTTCTCCCTTTTTTCGTTTCTTGAAAATTGGGTCCATCATTTTCAGGAGAAGCGCCTTGGCTCCGCTTTCAGTGTTGGAAATTTTCGTCTCTACCCGCAGGTGGCCGTGCAGGTCGATCTTATAGTTGATCAGGTTATAGGTTCCGTACATGCGGGCGTGTGCCCCTGGAATCCCGAAAGAGAGATCGGCAAAATTTGCCACGCCATTGGCGAGCACCACTTGGCCGGCAAGGTCTGTTAGCGCGGTCTCGGGATCGGGGGCATTTTTCTCTCCTCGCGCACCAGCGCTGAGCTTATCGACGTCTTGCTGGGTGGAGGGCTGAGAGAATTCTCCTCCGCCAATTCCAAAGTTGCCGCGCAAGCTTATTTTCTTGAGGAACGGCCGATCCCCGGGAGGGATTTCTACCCTTGCGTGCATTGTGACTGCCCCTGACATCGGGGCGCGGCTGGCTTTGACGAAGAGTCCTACCATGTCTTCGATGCGGCCATTGTCAGAACTGAGATCGATCAGCGCAGTCTTGCCTTTGCCTTGCGCAGTACCGGCGACGCTGCCGGAAGCGACGACCCGAGTCTTGCCAAAGTGGGCATCGACGCGCTTGAGGAAAGTGTCGCCATGCATGGCGTCGACATAGGCGCTGAAATCGGCGACTAACTGCACCGGATGGCCGCCCAACGTGACTTTGAAGTCGGGAGTATCCGTCGAGCCAGAGATGTCGATGTGTCCGAGGGTGCCGTCAAACTTTCCGACCGAGGAGAGCATCCCCGCGATGCCGTGAAAGACGCTCAGGTCGGCGTGCTCAAACCTATATTTGCCCGAGACCGCTGTCTGCGCCGGATTGTCCTGATTCCAGACGCCGAACTTCCCGCTGGCCGTAACTTCTCCGGGTGGCTCGGGGTTGTGCACGCGCACGCGGTAGGTAAGCGCGCCCTTCCAGCCGATGTCCCGGAGCGTTGCTTCATGAATGTCGAAGCGCAGAGGCGATTTGTCCGGATCGTGCCCGGCAAATTCCAGCGTTGCGCCATTGGCCACGATCTCGCCAATAGAAATGGTAGAACGCTGGGTGTGAAAAGGCTGGCTGGCCTGGGACGGAACGAAGATATGCAAGCCTTCGGCGGTGATGCGGCTTACGTGGCGCGCGAGCATGCTGAGATACGAGCCTTCGACGGTCAACTTTTCAATGGCGATCAGGGGATGCGCGGTGTCGGCTCCGTGGATGAAAGTCAGCCCGCTGAGGGTGCAGCCGGGATGCGGGAAATATGTCGCGTGAAAAGACTGGACCTGGACGCGGCTGTCGCTGGCCTGTTCGAGATCCTGAACGACGGAAGTTTGTCCAAAGGGCCAGAATCTGATCCACAGGATCGCCGCCGCTGACACGAGGATGACCGCTGCCGCCACAGCGAGGATGATGACTCTCTTACTCCATGGAGTCTTTGCGCCCCTGCCGGCTGGCGTAACTGTCGCGGAAGGAGAGGCCGTTGCGGAAGACATAGGACTTGGAGGCCGATCAGCGTGGCCCGGTTGCTCGCGAACTCGGCAGGCTAAAAGACTGCCGGAAAAGAAATGAGATCAGCATTTGGAAGTGCTTTATGTCCCTGCGCTGCAAAACACGAAGCGCCGGACGGTTATGTCCAGCGCTCGTAAAGAAACTGTCAATTGCTGAGTTGAGCTAGATCAGTTCCCCTTCAAAATTGTGGGCGCGAAACTTCATCTGGCGCCAGAATTCAATCGCTCGTGCAACTTACATTACCAGCGCAAGGCCTTCGAGCTCGCGCTCCAAAACCGGCAGCGAGCAGCCGGCCATTTCGACCCGCCCAGCGGCATCGATCGCAGCCGTCTGCGAAACTCCGTAGCCACGGCCGGCCAGAAAAACCTGCAGCAGTTCCGCTGCTTCCCGGGAGTCAACCATTCCGCCCTGAATCAGGTCGTTTCGCAAGGCGCATAGCTCGGTCACCGTAAATCTCTCTTTGCTAGCCATTCTCACCTGTCGACCTCCTGCCGCTTAGTTAGACTCATCGGCAACCGCTTTGAATACATGCAATCCGAGTGCCGTAACTTTAGTACACCCTGAGGTACGGGGTGTCCGTCCCCTCACCCACTTAGAACCCAAGTTTTTACAAAAGGTTGCGGGGATTGTGACTGCCAGGGAGCCTATACAGTAAGGCGGGTACGCGTCACAGGATTGACACTAAATGTCGTTCCGTAGTGGGCGGAAACACAACTTGTCGTTTTTTCGCGCCTCTCGCCGGGCGACCGCGCCGCCAACGCGACGGGCGGGATGGTTTTCAGGCGGCGTCAATTTTGGCGGCATCCACCAGCATGATTGGGATGTCATCCTGAATCGGATAAACGCGGCGGCACTCGCCACACTTCAGACTGTCCCCCGCCGCGCTGAGCGCAACCGGCTTCTTACAGACCGGGCAAACCAATATGTCGAGCAGATCTTGAGCGATCATGGCAGCTACATTGTAGCGCGAGGGCATAGGAGTCAGGCTGCGAAATCGATCACCACCACGGCCACGAACGATAATTCGTCTCATCAACGAATCGGCATCGCTTCGACATAGCCCTTCCTCGAGAGCCCTCTGTAGGATGTCAGTGTCATTCGCGATTCTTGCTATGATCCACCGTCTCACCAGCCGCTGGATGCGTTAATCTGCAAAGGATGCGCTTGCTTCGCTTCGTTCGTCCATCGCACCAGCACTCGGCGGGGTCGGCGACGCTGCTGCTGATGGCGGCGATCACGCTCTCGCGCGTGATCGGATACATTCGCGAGGCCTACATTGCCTACGCTTTTGGCGCGGGGCAGCAGACGGACGCGTATGTCGCGGCATTTACTTTGCCGGATTGGCTCAACTACATCGTCGCTGGCGGAACGGCTTCGATTACATTCATTTCGATCTATACGCGGTTTCTGGCGGAGAAGCGCGAGCAGGATGCGCAGAAAACCTTTTCGATCATCATCACGGTGATGACCTCGGTGCTCATCGTCGGAACCGTGCTGGCTGAAATCTTCACGCCGCAATTCGCTGGCTGGATGTTCCATGGTTTTACGGCCGAGCAGATGGCATTGTGCGTTCATCTCACGCGCATTCTGCTGCCGGCGCAGATCTTCTTTTATGTTGGCGGAGTGGTTTCGGCGGTTTTGCTGTCGCATCGGTTGTTTTTGTTTCCGGCGCTTGGTCCACTGATCTACAACGTGTTTATCATCGCTGGCGGAGTAGTTGCCGGACGGCAGATGGGGATCTCCTCGCTGGCTTTCGGAGCGCTCGCTGGCAGCATCGCCGGGCCGTTTCTGATTAACGCGATTGGAGCGGCGAAGATCGGCACGGGGTATCGGCCATCGTTCGATCACAAGAATCCTGCCTTTCGCGAGTGGGTGCGGATGTCGATCCCGCTGATGCTGGGCGTTTCGCTGGTCACGGCCGACGATTGGATTTTGCGCTATTTTGCCTCGAGCGGGATTGGCGACATTGCGCGGCTGAATTATGCCAAGCGGCTCTTTGCTGTTCCTATTGCGATTCTTGGGCAGGCTACGGGGCAGGCGTCGCTGCCGTTCTTTTCGCGACTGTTCAGCGAGAAAAAGTTTGAGGAATTTTCCGCCACGGTGAATGCGTCGGTGTATCGGATTACAGCTGCTTCGCTGCTGATGACGGGATGGATGATGGCGATTGCGCTTCCGCTGATCGATCTTGTATATCGGCGCGGGCATTTTACTTTTGCCGATTCGACAGCGACGGCTGTCTACTTTTTCTGGTTTTCGCTGTCGCTGGCTTTGTGGTCTTGCCAGGCGCTTTATGCGAGGGCGTTTTATGCTTCGGGCAACACGCTGACTCCGATGATTGCGACGAGTTTGATTACGCTGGCGTCGCTGCCGATTTATTCGCTGCTGTTTCGCGAGCTGTCGGTTACGGGATTGGCGATTGCGTCCGATCTTGGCATCGCTGCTAATGCTCTGGCAATTGCGTCCCTGCTGCACATTCGCGGTATGGTTTCGTTTGGCGGGTTGAAGTGGAAGGAATTAGGCAAGGCGACGCTGGTGGGCGCGGTGTCTGGCGGATTGAGTTATGAAGTGATGCGCACGGTGGCGCTCAATGGCAGCCGTCGCGGCGATATTTTCGCGCTCGCGCTGGGCTCGTTGACGTGGGCGGCCGCGGTAGCAGCGGGATTGTGGGTGCTGCGTTCGGAGTTGCCGGGAGATTTGCGTGGAAGGAAAGCGACGACTTTAGCCGGAGTGGCTGGAAGTCAGGCTGCGGAGACGATGGCTACGGGAAAGGAACCGTGAGAGCGCTGGTCGTCGTTCGCTATTTGCCGCTCGCGGAATCGCTGTTTGCTATTCGGATTTCTCTGCTGGGAATTGATGCTAAAAAAGAAAACGGGCCACGAGAGCCCGTCTGTATCCTGCAGTTGCGTTGACGCGAACAGCGAAGGACGAACCCGCGCGGTTACGCTCGCGCAGCGATCGCTGGTTCCGGCGTCGCATTCGAGACACTCTTCGTGACTTCTTCCGGGCGCGAGTCGGCTTTGGCTCCAGCAGATCCGGCTTTGCGGATGTCGATGCCGCCCTTGAAGAAGGCGCCGTCTTCGATGGAGATGCGGGCAGCTACCACGTCGCCGGTTAGGGATCCGTCACTGCGGATGTCCACGCGGTCGCTCGCCGTCAGGTTGCCGCGGACCTTGCCGAGCACCACGATTTCGCGAGCATTGATGTTCGCTGCGACCACTCCATTGCGACCAATGGTCACGCGATTACCCGAGAGGTTGATCGAACCCTCGACCCGGCCATCGATGTAGAGAGATTCGGAGCCGGTTACTTCACCTTTGATCACCAGCGACTTGCCGATTGTGGCTTGGTCCGAAGTGGTGGTCGCAACCGGACGGGGCACGGGAGCGGGTTCGCTCGTGGGCGTACTGATTGGCGTCGTCGTTGCCGCAGAGGTCGGACGTTCCGGCTCAGCCGGGCGGCCAGGTGTCGCAGGTTGATTCGTGGGCTTCCACATTGTGGTCGAAATCCTTTCGTCGTGTAATTATTAGGGGACGCTAAACAACCGCCGCATTTCGGTGGCCAAATTGAATTGTACTCCGCAGTAAACGTCTCTTGTTGTGGAAATCAAGCTTTTCTTATTACTTTTCGTAGTACTCCGGGGGGAGACCCGCGGGTCCTATCCTTTCGTCCGGGTCGGCGGCTGTGTAAGCCCTGCCCATCCTGCGGTAATTCTTTTATCGCGATAGTATGGTGCTGTCAGGCTCAGCCCCTCGCGGCCCTGCCCTGACGCGGAAACGAGGAATTCTATGACTCCAACTGATACGCCTTCGACCGCGACGTCTCTACGGCCTCAGCTGGGAGAATACGCTCCCTACTACGAACGCTACATTTCGCTGGTTACAGGCGATGAAGTGCTGGCGAACCTCGAAGACCAGCGCCGGCAAATGCTTCTGCTGCTTTCGGGGCGCGCGGAGGCGGATGGCGATCTGCGCTATGCGCCGGAGAAGTGGAGCGTGAAAGAGGTTCTCGGCCACATTAACGACACCGAGCGCATCATGAGCTACCGTGCCCTGCGCATTGCGCGGGGAGACGCGACTCCGATCGAAGGCTATGAGCAGGACGACTACGTCCGCAACGGGCCGTTCGCGGGGCTCGCGGTGGCCGATTTGATTGAGGACTATATCGCTGTGCGGCGTGCCACGATTTCTCTGTTTCGCAATCTGGATGAGGCCGCATGGACTCGGCGCGGTGTGGCTAATAAGAATAACGTGACGGTGCGCGCATTGGCTTACATTATCGCGGGGCATGAGCTGCATCATCGGGGAATTTTGGAAGAAAAATATTTCAAGCAGGTGTCAGGTGACAGGTGACAGAAAGTGCATTGAGTTTTTCCTGACACCTAAGACCCGTCACCTGCGACCTTCTTGATGCTGTCTGATTCCGCCATCCTTCGCCACATTGCGCGCCAGCCTAAGAAGACGGCTAGCCATAAACAGCTTTTACGCGAGCTTGGCGTGAAGGGCGAAGCTCGGCGCGAATTGACCGATCGCCTGCACGCGCTGGTCGGCAAGGGCGAATTGCTGGCGGTTGATTCCGATCTCTACGCGATTCCGCAGGCGGCCAAGGGACGCAACATGCTGGTCGGGCGGCTGACCATGCATCGCGACGGCTACGGCTTCGTAATTCCTGAAGCGACTTCGCTTGACGAAAATTTGAAGGCGCGGCTGGCGGGAGATGTTTTCATTCCTCCACATGCTATTGGATCGTCGATGCACGGCGACCGCGTGCTGGTTGAAGTTTCCGCTGTGCGCACGGACGGGCGCGCCGAGGGGCGCATCATACGGTCGCTTTCGCGCGCGCATCCGACGGTGGTTGGAATCTTTCACTATGGGCGGCACAACAACTACGTCAAACCAATTGATGAAAAAGTGACGCAGGAGATTGTGATTCCGCCGGGGATGGAAAAGCCTGAATCTTTAACCGCGGAGGGCGCGGAGAAAGGAAAATCAGAAAAAGCAGGAAAAGCAAAAGCTCAGCATCGCGTAATTGGCGAAGAGGCTGCGGTGCATGCCGACTGGCAGGATCTTGACGGCGTTGTCGTCGATGTGGAGGTCACCGATTGGCCTAGCGCTACGCAGAATGCGCGCGGACGCGTGATTGAGATTCTTGGCGAGGAAGATGATTTCGGAGTTGATGTCGAGATCATGATTCGCAAGTTCCACCTGCCGCATCGATTTCCGCCCGAGGTGATCGAAGAGGCGCAGGCGATTGAGAATGTTATTCCGGGCGAGGCTCTACGGCGCCGCCGCGATTATCGCGAGCTTCCTATCGTTACGATCGACGGGGAAACGGCGCGAGATTTCGATGATGCTGTGCACGTCCGGCTGCTTGAGAACGGCAATTACGAATTGCAGGTGCATATTGCGGATGTGGCGCAATATGTGACTCCGCATTCTCCGCTCGATCAGGAGGCGCGGCTGCGCGGCACTAGCGTTTATTTCCCTGATCGGGCCGTTCCGATGCTGCCGCTTGAGCTTTCGACCGATATTTGCAGCTTGCGTCCGAACGTGGATCGCCTGGTGCTTTCTTGCACTATGGAAATTGATCATCAGGGCGAAATTGTGGGCTATGAGATTAATGAGGGCGTGATTCGGTCGGCGGCGCGGATGACTTATACGGCGGTGAATGCGGTGATCGAAGGGGACGCTGAGGCGCGGCGCGAATACGCCAGTCAGGTCGAGCACTTCGAGCGTATGCGCGATCTGGCGTTGATTTTGAATCGCAAGCGCAAGCGCCGCGGATCGATCGATTTCGATCTGCCCGAAGCGGTGATTGAATTTGACGAATTCGGGGTGATGAAGAGCATCACGCGCTCGGAGCGCAATATCGCGCACCGGCTGATTGAAGAATTCATGCTCTCGGCGAATGAATGCGTCGCGCATTATCTTGAGAATAAGCGCATCGCCTCTCTCTATCGCATCCACGAAAAGCCGGACGCCAAGCGGGTTTACGACTTCGAGGTGATCGCCGCCACTTTCGGATATTCGCTGGGAGTGGGCGCGCTGCCGATTCAGCGGATGCAACTGAAGGCCGACCGGCGCGACGCTCGCGGAACGGGCAAGCGGGTGCGTGAGATTGAAGTGCCGAAGGAAGTGCACATTACTCCGCGGATGTATCAGAAGCTCACGGAGAAGATTGCGGGCAAGCCGGAAGAAAGGATATTGAGCTTTCTGATGCTCCGCTCGCTGAAGCAGGCGCGCTACTCGGAAGAAAATCGCGGACACTTTGCTTTGGCGGCTACTACTTATACGCATTTCACTTCGCCGATTCGGCGGTATCCCGATCTGATTGTGCACCGCATTTTGAAAGATGTGCTGCGGGAGTCGGCGGAGTATAAGGATGGCGAGATTCCGGTCGGAGCCTCGGAGCGTGGCGGCGGCGTTTCAGCGGCTGAAAATGCACAATCGCCGCGTTTAGATTCGGGGCGGCGGGACGCCGGCGCTACTCCCTGGTCGAAGCGTCGCGATCGGGATGCGCATCAGGAGGCGATCCAACCTTTGGGTGGTCCGATCACGATTGAGGAATTGCACAACATTGCCGACGAGTCGAGCCAATCCGAACGGCGCGCCGATGAAGCGGAGCGCGGATTGATGGAATGGAAGAAAGTTAAATTCATGGAGCGGCGGATTGGAGAGGATTTCGACGGCCTCATCATTAGCGTGACCAAATTTGGATTCTTCGTGGAGCTGACCGATCTTTTCGTCGAAGGCCTGGTGCCGCTCAATACGCTTAGCGATGATCGGTATACGTATCACGAAGACACGCGCCAGATTATTGGGCAGCGTTCACGCAAGGTTTACGGGCTGGGCGATCGGGTGCGGGTATTGGTGGATCGGATCGATCCGGTGGAGAAGAAGATTCAGTTTGCGGTGCTGGAGGAGGAGGCGAAGGCGTCGGGGAAAAAACGGCGCTGATATTTTAGACGGCGTCTCGTTGCTCTCTACTTATTGAGTCTGAAGGTAGAATAGAAAGTCACGAGGGATGGATGACTATGCCCACACCGACCGAACCGAAGCCCGAACAAAATTCAAGCCAGGCGGCTGAGCACGTTGCCAGCGCTCATCAGATTCTCAAGGAACTGCAGAAGACGCTCGGGAATCATCCGGAGCTTGGCGAGGCGATCGTCAAGCTGGAGATGGCGCTGAGCACGTTGGCGGTGAAGACTGGCGGGCTACTGTAGCGACCGTCATCGTCTAGTTGCGACCTGCTAGAATTTCTCCTTCACACTCTTGGCGCCTGCCTAGGAAATCAGCTCCATGTCCACAAATTTTAATTCCAGTTCCAGCGCTCCCAGTCTGCGCACTCGGGTTGTGCGCGAGTCGCAACGGGCGGTCTATGATCGCGAGGTTGTTTACCAGATTCTTGATGAGGCTTTTCTTTGCCATGTTGGCTTTGTGGTCGAGGAACAGCCTTTTGTTATTCCTACTTCTTATGGGCGCGACGGGGACTTGCTTTATATTCACGGGTCGGCGGCCAGCCGCATGCTGCGCAATCTTGATCAGGGAGTGCCGGTCTGCGTTACGGTCACGCTGCTGGATGGGCTGGTGCTGGCTCGGTCTGTGTTTAATCACTCGATGAATTACCGGTCGGTGGTGATTTTAGGTACGGCTACGCTGGTCGATGATCCGGCGGAAAAGCTGGCGGCGCTGCGCGCGCTTAGCGAACATATTATTCCTGGGCGCTGGGACGATTCGCGGCAGCCAAATGAAAAAGAGTTGAGGGCTACGTCGGTACTGCGGCTTCCGATTAGTGAGTTTTCGGCTAAGGTGCGAGTGGGGCCTGCGGTGGACGATGAGCAGGATTATTCGTTTCCTACGTGGGCGGGGGTGATTCCGCTGGAGACGGTTGTCGGCACAGCGATTCGCGATGAGCGCTGCCAGCAGGAGATGCCGACCTACCTGAGGAACTACTCGCGGAAGGTCAAGCCTTAGCGGCGCGCAGAGGGGGACGCGCCGCTCTGCATCTCTTGAGTATTAGCGATTGTTTTCTAACACAATAGCGCCGTCATTCCGACGCCGGAACGTAAACTGCGTTGGCCGACACTAGATCGATGTTGTGCAACTCGGTCCGCAACTTTACCGGTCGCACGCCGGACCTCTTTTGCGGCTGCGCCAGGAAGGTTAGCAGGTATTGATGCTCCAGGCGATTCGCCGCGTCCGTTAGATAGGGCGAGAAGTCCGGTGCCGGGCCAAAGAAACCGATGTAGTATCCCTCGCCTCCGGTTTCTTCGGTTAGCTTCGAAAGGTAAATCTGCCCCCAGTAGTTAGACCAATGACTATGCCCGAAATGCCCGGCGCCTGGGGCATAGATTGCAGAGACGAGAACTCCGGCGCGCTGACAATCCTCGATCGCCGCTGAGAGGTAAGGATCGTCCGCATCGCCGCTTCCATAATAGGGATCGGCCCCGCTAGTGATCATGAGGACTTCGTGGCGATTACCGTCTGGCTGCCAGTGCTTCGCCATGTCGCTTAGAGAGAAGTATGGACTGGCATCTGCACTCAGGTTGCCGAATGGCAGGCGCAGGGCTTTTGCCGCCAGATCGTGGTCGGTGGTGAGCTTTTGCTCCATGCGCGCCGTCCCGTTTTGCATGTAAGCGACGCCGACTTGGGCGTTCGCTGGCAGTCCAACGATGAACTTCTTGATGTCGCTGAGCTGTGTGTCGACCGCGGAGCTGGAAGCGTCATCAATCAGGACGTAGAATTCCAGGCCCGCATGGTCGCCTTGAGCCGGGACCCATTCCGTGACCGAGTCGCGGTTCTTGCCCTCGTAAACCACCACATCCTCACGGTTCACGACCGGTACTTCGGAGCCTTTGCGAGGTTCGACGGTGACAATCATGTGTACGGGCGTGCCACTCGCGTTCGGAGCCGACTGGGCAACAGCGTAGCTGCCGAGCGCGACCGCGACGAGACAGGCCATCTCCACCAAGCCGAATCGATATCGTTGGCTGCTAAATCGTTGGCCGTTCAATCGATGGCTATTCAAAGGAAGACAGTTCAAAAACGGAGCGTTCACAGACACCTCCCGGGAAATCCAAATCCCTTCTTCGCTTGGGCCGATCTGACTTGAACACTACTAATTTGGATGCACTGAAAGCGACGGCGCACCAGAATTCCGCCAGCGCTAGGTTGGGCTTACGGCAGAAGCAGCAATTTCCCTGTGGTTTTCCGTCCTTCGAGGTCGCGATGAGCCTTTTGCGCTTCCTCCAGCGGATAGACATGCTCGATGCGTAGCTTGAGTTTGCCATCGCGAATCATGCCAAAGACGGCGGCGGCGCGAGTCTGCAACTCTTGTGAAGTGGCAATGTAATTCGTTAGTGAAGGGCGAGTCAGGAAGAGCGATCCTTTCTGCGTCAGCAACAGGGGATCGATTGGGGCGACGGCTCCGCTCGAGCCTCCGAAGAGTACCATCATGCCGCGTGGGCGAAGAATGTTCAGGCCCTTGTCGAAGGTCGTCTTCCCAACCGAGTCGTAGACCACGTCGACGCCTCTGCCGGTGGTTAGGCGTTTTGTGTCCGCCTCGAAATCTGACTGCGTATAAAGGATAACGTCGTCGGCGCCCGCGCCTTTCGCTAGCTGAGCTTTTTCTTCCGTCGAGACGGTGGCGATTACGCGCGCCCCGATGTTGTGCGCCATCTGGACGAGGATCAGTCCTACGCCTCCGGCGGCGGCATGGATCAGAGCGGTGTCATCTTTCTTTAGCGGATAGGTATCGTGGGAAAGATAATGGGCGGTCATGCCTTGGAGCATGGCGGCCGCAGCATCGCGGTCGCCCACGCCATCCGGAATCTTCACCAGGCGGTCGATGGGCACGGCGGCATATTCGGCGTAGGCGCCGAGTACAGACGTATAAGCCACGCGATCGCCGACGGCGGGGGCGTTGGGGTGCTCGGGAGCGGGCTTGTTCTCGTCAGCCCTGACCTCGGTGCCGAGAGCGATTACAACTCCAGCGGCTTCCTGGCCGAGAACCAGCGGGAGTGGGGCTTTGTAGCGGCCTTCGCGGTTGTAGATGTCGATAAAGTTGACGCCGGCCGCCTTGATCTGCACGACGGCTTCGTTCGGTTTCGGCTGTGGAACCGGCAAGTCCACTACTTCCATCACTTCCGGCCCACCTGTTCGGCTGATCTGTATGGCTTTCATAATTTTTGGATGAATGGGGCGTGGCAAAAGACTCGTTGCCAGCGACCGCTAGCCTGGGGTAACATGCCCAACCGTTTCCAAAGTAACGGGGGACAGGTGTCTTCCGTGGCGTTGACCCAACGAATTTTGCGATAGTACCATCTCATAATAGACAAAAGCAGGTTGATCGAAAGGGCAGGTTGAGCCCAGGAGGGATTTCAGTAAGTTTTTGAAAATATGAGGTTTTCATCCCAGCGGTATTTGGCGATCTCGGTTTCGGCGATATTAGGGGCAACCCTCGGCTGCCAGAGCGCCCAGAAAACTTCGTTCCTGCCTCCATCACAAGCCGAGGCGCCAACACTAGTCGCGGCTGGAAAGCCGCCTGATGCACCCCAACAGAAATCTGTCGCGGCGGAGCCGCAGTCGAAGCCGCCGGTTCCGGAGGCGCTTCAAGTCGATCCCGTGGCCGACTTGATCGCCCGGGTCGAAAAGGAATTTCAGGCTGGGCAGGACAACTATCAGGCTGGGCACCTTGAGGCCGCCAAGCAGAATTTCGACTCGGCTTTTAACTTGTTGCTGGGCAGCGGATACGATCTCCGGTCGAGCACGTCGGATGACCGCCTGGAACGCGAGCTTGACCGCATTCTCGATGGCATCAACACGCTTGAGCTTGCCGCCCTACAACAGGGCGATGGATTTGCCGAGCAGAAGTCGGAGCCGGCTCCGATTGACGAAGCGAATGAACTGACTCCGGCGGTTGACCAAACCGTAAAGGCGAAGGCCGAGGCGGAGATCAGGTCGACGCATTCCGATCTGCCGCTAGTGATGACCGACCAGGTCGCCGGCTATATCAATTATTTCTCGAATCGCGGACGCGGCACTCTGGAGCACGCGCTAGCCCGCTCCGGTCGCTATGAAGACATGATTCGCCGCGTTCTGCGGGAGGAAGGCGTTCCGCAGGAGCTGATTTATCTGGCGCAGGCGGAATCGGGCTTCCATCCGCTGGCTGTTTCTCGGGCGGGCGCTCGCGGTATGTGGCAGTTCATGGGCAGCCGAGCAAAGGGCTACGGACTCGAACGCAGCTGGTGGGTTGACGACCGCCAGGATCCGGAAAAAGCCACGCGGGCCGCCGCTCATCATTTGCACGATCTCTATAACGAATTCGGAGACTGGTATCTGGCAATGGCCGCCTACAACTCCGGCCCGGGGACGGTGCAGAGCGCGGTGAAGCGCACGGGCTATGCCGATTTTTGGGAGCTCTATCGGCGCAACGTGTTGCCCAAGGAAACGCGTAACTACGTTCCCATCATCGTGGCCGTGACTATCATGGCCAAGAATCCGGCGCAATATGGGCTCGATTCGGTGGTGAAGGAAAAGCCGGTTCCTTACGACACCGTCAAGATTAACTATCCGATCGATCTTCGTTTAGCGGCCGAGTGCGTGGATGCTACTGCGGAAGATTTGCTCGGTTTGAATCCCAGCCTGCTGCGGCTGACCACGCCTAAGGACCGTGCGTTTGACCTCCATTTGCCCGCTGGAACGGCCGACAAATTTGAAACTGCAGTGGCTTCGATTCCAACCGACAAGCGCGTCTGGTGGCGCTATCACAAGGTGCAGAGCGGCGAAACGCTGGCCGCAATTGCCCGCACCTATCACACGACTCCGGTAGCCATTGCCGAGGCCAACGACTTGAATCCGAGCCCGAACAATGGGCGAATTGCCGGCCGGAATGCCGGGATGAATTATGAGGCGCTATCGCCCGAAGCGCGCCTGATCATTCCGATCGCCGCTGGCAAGCAGGCTGACACCAGCACCTATGCGCATGCCACCACGCACTATAAAGTTCGCAAAGGCGATACCGTCGAATCGGTCGCAGAGAATTTTGGCGTGTCGGTGAAAATGCTGCGCAGTTGGAATCGGCTGAAGGGAAGCAGCCTGGAGGGAAGAAAGGTTTTGTATTTGCACCTGCCGGTCACGGCAGGCACGCGCGAATCTCAGCTTGCCGCCAAACGTTCATCCGCATCACACCGTCATGGCGCGAGCGAGACTGCGTCGGTCAAGCCAGTCGCCGATCCCTCCGCAGATTCGGCTGCTGCGAATCGCGAGACCGTCAAGCATCATACGGTCAAGCAAGGCGAGACGTTGTATTCGATTGCGAACTCGTACAACACTACTGTCTCTTCCTTGAAGCACGATAACCGTAACTTGGCAGTCCTGCGGCCAGGGATGATCCTTGTCGTCCGCGACGCGCACTAACCTTTCGCTCAACTATTCTTAAGTCAATTCCACTTCAATTTTCTTGGCTGCTGCGTCGAGTTTCGCGATTCTGAATTCGCGGATCTGCCCCGCCCGCATCGCTTCCGGCTTGGCCTCGCTGGTTGGAGCGCCGCTCTTCCAGCGCGCCTGCAACATCGAGCCGAGCGACGAGAGATCGGGCTTGGTTGACGAAGTTGAAGAGGATGGCGCGGACGCGGCCTTTTCTTTCGCCGAGCTCTCCGCGGGTATACGGCATATTGCCTGCATGCCTTCGCCAAGTTCCACACGCGCGCGACTTTCGGAGACCTCGATAAAGCGGCCAGTGACGATGTCGCCTTCTTTGTGTTCCGCGACGTATTCGTCGAGACCTGTGGGCACGAGCTGTTTCATGCTCAGGCGGATGAGCCGCTTCTCGGTGTCGAGCGCGAGCACTTGCGCCTTGACCACCTGTCCCGATCGCAACACTTCCTGCGGATGATTGATGCGCTTCTCCGCACTGATTTCACTGATGTGGATCATGCCCTCGACGCCCTCGGTGAGCTGCACGAACGCGCCGAATTTCGTCAGGTTGGTGACCGGACCCTCGATCACCGTGCCGGGCGCAAATTTTTGATCGGCCCCGGCCCACGGATCGCCCAGCGCTTGCTTTAAGCCGAGCGAGATGCGGCGCTCAGCGGCGCTCACTCCAAGGATCACGGCCTCAACCGTATCGCCCACCTTCACTACGTCGCTCGGCGTTCGCACCCGTTTCGCCCATGACATTTCGGAAATATGAATCAGCCCTTCGATGCCGGGTTCAATCTCGACAAAGGCGCCAAAATCAGCGATGCGGCTGACGGTGCCGCGCACGCGTTCTCCCGCCGTGTACTTTCCCGCGACCGCATCCCACGGATGCGGCTGCAGCTGTTTCATGCTAATCGCGATGCGATGCTTTTCTTCATCGATCTTGATGATCTTGGTTTCGATCTGCTGGCCGACGGTTAGCACGTCAGCGGGCTTGGCGACGCGATGCCACGAAATTTCTCCCACATGCAGAAGCGCGTCCGCGCCGCCGATATCGACGAACGCGCCGTAATCGGTGAGGCTGCGAATTTCACCCTGCACAACGTCGCCTTCTTTGAGTTCGGAGAAGCGACGCTCTTTCCCGGCGCGCTCTTCGTCCTCCGCAACGGCGCGGCGATCGACGACTACGTCTTCGTCATCGACGTCGAGCTTGATGATGCGGCAGCGGATTTCCTGTTCGACCAGCTTTTCTAATTCGGCGGCGTCGTGCGTTCCGCTGCGCGACGCCGGCATGAAGGCGCGCACGCCGACATCAACGCTCAACCCACCTTTGACCACGCCGGTGACGGTTCCGATGATGGTTGACTTCTCCGCGAAGGCCTTTTCGAGTGAGACCCAGTCGGTAGGCCGCTCAACCTTGCCGCGGGTCAATTCGTAATAGCCCTCGGGATCGCGCCCTTTGATGGTGACCTGGAGTTTGTCGCCGGGCTTCGGCGGCTTGTCGGCAGGAAACGCAGTGAGCGGCAGAACGCCTTCCGTTTTGAATCCGACGTCGAGGACGACGGAATCCGCGGTGATGGCAATAACGGTGCCTTCGCGGCGCTGGGAGCCGGGTTCAGCCTTGCGCCGATGACTGTGCTCATACTCCGAAAAAATGTCTTTGAATGATTCGGCTGGCGAGGATTCTGTGGCGCCCGCGTCGGCAGTGTTGGTGTCGGACGTGTTTGCATCGGAAATGTTTGGATTGGACATGGAGGTTACGGCCCTGCGGCGAGTTTTAGGATAACACCGCGGAGCTGATGGGAAGGTGAAGGGAACTTCAATCTTAGGATTGATTCGTGGCATGAGCCGTCGGATCTCGGATCGACGCAGCATGAGCAGGTCGGGCTTGATCTCTTTTACAGGAGCGGATACACGCGCGGACTGCCCGCGATTATTCCGATAGCGATGCTTTATGGAACGCCCGAGGATTCTGCGGCCGAGATTGCTTATGTCGAGAAGCAGGGCTATCCGATTTCATATGTAGAAATGGGCGAGGAGCCTGATGGTCAGTACACTCTGCCGGAGGATTACGCGGAGCTCTATCTGCAATGGGCGACGGCGCTGCACCGCGTCGATCCGAAACTGAAGTTGGGCGGGCCGGTTTTTACGGGCGAGAATGAAGACATTACGGTGTGGCCGGACGCTCAGGGAAAAGTTTCGTGGACGGGGCGTTTTCTCGATTACCTGAAATCGCACGGGCGGATTCAGGATCTCGCGTTTTTTCCCTTCGAACATTATCCCTACGAGCCTTGCAAGGTGAGCTGGAGCAGCCTTTACGACGAGCCGACGCTGGTCAGTCACATCATGCAGGTGTGGCGCGATGACGGCTTACCGGCGGATGTTCCGATGGTGATTACCGAGTCGAATCTCACGTCGAATAGCGGCGAATCTTCGGTGGATATTTTCGGCGCGCTTTGGCTGGCGGATTATGTTGGCGCGTTTTTTAATGCGGGCGGCAAGGGACTTTACTATTTTCACTATCTGCCGTTGGGCGTGCATCCGGGTTGTAATAATTCGATGGGAACGTTCGGCATGTTCACGACGACCAAGAATTACGAGATCCAGCAGCCGACGTCGCAATTTTTTGCCAGCCAGCTTATCAATACGGAATGGGTGCAGCCGGGCAGCGGCGAGCATAAGACATTTTCCGCCGCTGGAGATATTTCGGATGCGGCTGGACATTCGCTGGTGACTGCTTATGCATTGCTGCGGCCGGACGGATTATGGTCGCTGCTGCTAGTGAATCGCGACCAGTGGAACGCTCACAGCGTGCATGTGGAGTTTGATCGCCAAAATGGCAAGAGTTTTTTTGCCGGCCCGGTGACGGTGCTTAGTTTTGGCAGCGCGCAATACGCGTGGCACCCAACGAAGGATGGCGGATTCCCCGATCCGGACGGCCCCGCAGCGCACACGTCGATTAACGCCGGCGACGATACGGTTTACGATTTGCCAAAAGCGTCAATGACGGTGATTCGCGGAGCGATTGCAGACCAATCGAGGGGGCCAGCGGCGCGGTGATCGTTGTGCGTTTGGCGAAGGGTTCGCCAGAGAATCTGAAAATCATTTTCCCCGTGTCGATTCGTTCCTTTTCTTTAGTCCGTCCAGTTCAGCGCGCATCGCGACGACGCGAAAATATACAGCGTTCACGGTAGCGCTATTTCGTTCGTCAGTGAGTGCGCCGGAGCTCGGATTTGCATCAGAGAGTTGACTCGAGAGGAGTTGAAATATGAATGAAGAAATTGCGCATGAGATATTGCAGGAGTTGATCTCCTCGCTTGAGGCCTTGGAGACACAGACCGGAGCGATTCTGCAATTCTTGGACGATAAGAAACTGGCGGGCAAGGAGGAGTTTGCCTCTTACCTGGAACGGGCCGGTCAGGCGAGCAGTGTCAGGTGGCGCGCAGCGCGAGCGAGGATCGAACACCTTGTTTCTTCTGCGATGAAGAATGTCGAAGAGGGAAGCAAGAAAGAGCCGCCAAAATCCAAGGAAGGCGATCAGGGGAAGGAAGCTGAGCCGGAAAAGAAAACCAGCCCCGAGGCTGACAAAGCGGGCCACGAAGAATCGCGGACAAACGACACTAAAGAACACGAACAAGAAACTAAAACAGCCGATAAGCCCGCGCCAGGCGGGGAACCGAAGCCGGAGAATGTCGATGCCAGCGCCAATAAGGGCAGCGACGGTTCGCGCGGTGAAAGCCACGAAGAACATAAGATCAGCGCGGACGCTAATAAGAGTGGCACAGACACAAACGAGAAGGCGGCCTGAGCCGTCGCAAATTCTGCAAAAAGCCCAGCCGAAGCTGGGCTTTTGAAGGCTGAAAAGTTAGTGAGACATAGTGTTGTTCTTGCAAGTCTTGGAAATGTGTTTGACGGAGCTTACTTGGAGAGTTTGGGAAGAATTGTTGTTCCCCATAGAGCCGCTCGCCGACGCCGCGCTTGTTGTTCCCATAACTTTTACTTCGTGGCCGACGTGTTCGCTCAACTTGGCAGTGTCGCCGGTTAGCTGGTAGGCGGTGCCGTTGTCGTCAGTCAGCGTGTAATTGCCATCAGAACCGCTCAAGCAGCCTTGGACGGTGGCATTACCGGTTCCGACCGTCGTCTGGTCGTCGCTCGTCGCGGTGGCGCTGCTTTGATCGGCAGTGGCCTCGGATGGGCTGGCCTGATCGGGAGAGGTGGTGGTTTGACTTGGGCTCGCTTGGCTGGGAGTAGTTTGGCTCGGGCTGGCTTGATCAGTCTGGGCAACGGCCCAGGTCGCTCCCAGAAGCAGGACGGACAGCAGAATTAGATATCGCATGTGAACCTCCAAGTTCATCTGTGATGCTTTGCACAACTCACGGGTGTGCTCACGAATTTAGCACGGCCAACAGAGGCTGCCGGCAAAGTCTTTGCCAGAGAGTCTCGACCAGGTTGGCATCGCACCGACGATCTCGGGCGCCTCAACACGCTGCATTGTCAGCCCTTGGGGGCGCAGGTCGCAATACAGGTTTTGCCGGATATCGGTGTCTGTTTTGGCCGGGGTTCTCGCGCGCTTCGGTCACATGCGACGGTCATCAAACGGCTGAAAACATCGTGTTTGCGGAGCATCGTTGTGTTGCACAAGCGCATCCTAAAGACTGCCTTTTAGAGAAATGCCGGGACGAGTGTCTCCCGAATTGCGTGTTCGCGAAATCAAGAGAGCCCTGAACTGTGGCGGAAATCATTCTCCGATTCTTTGTCGGCGGCACCGTTGTCTGCGTCTTCGCGGTATTCGCGGACGCGCTCAAGCCGAAGAGCTTTGCCGGACTGCTCGGCGCCGCGCCGTCTGTAGCCTTGGCAACTCTGAGCCTTACGGTCTGGAAGAAAGGATCAACTTACGCTGCCACCGAGGCTGAATCGATGATCCTGGGTGCCGCGGCATTTTTCGTCTACGCTGCAGTGGTTTCGAGCATTCTGCGCAGCGCCAGGTGGTCGGCTTTGTCGGTAACCGGGGGCTCGCTCGTTCTCTGGCTGGCTTGCGCGTTCGCTTTGCGGTACGCGGTTCTGGGGTGAGGCGCGCTGCCGTAGAGCACGCTGCTGGTAAGAAACGATGCTGGTGAAATTCGAGCCCGGCGAAATTCGAGATACGCGATGGTACGAATATGCCACGAGATTCTTGTTCGGCGGTCTTATAACTGCGGCAGCGGGATTGATCGCACAGCGGTTTGGTCCTGCGGTTGGCGGGCTGTTTCTGGCGTTCCCAGCGATTTTTCCAGCCAGCGCATCGCTGATTGAGAAGCATGAGAAGGAAAAGAAAGCGCAGTTCGGCTTCGATGGAACCAAACGAGGGCGCGTGGCCGCGGGCGTGGATGCGGCGGGAGCGGCGATGGGGACCATTGGATTAATGGTGTTCGCGGTCGTCTCGTGGAAATTGCTGCCTCAACTGCCCACGTGGCTGACGCTCTTCATCGCGACGCTTGCCTGGGCGGGAACGGCAGCGGCGGCTTGGATGATTTGCCGGCGCCGCTGGCGCGAGCGACACAGTGGAGTGCCAACGCAAAAACATAAGGAGCTCGGCGCTTGAACATATTTCCAAGGAGTAAATATGAAAGGTAAGACCGGAACTCAAGAATCATTTTATTCGCGAAGGAGAACTTAATGCCCAAGAATGGCAGTCCTAAGAAAGCGCTGGCCGATCCTACGCGGCTTCGGCCGCACGATCTCGATGACAAGAAGTTGATCCAGGTGATCATTGAGACTCCGAAGGGCAGCCGCAATAAGTATGCATTCGATGCGAAACAAAAGGTGTTTCAGTTAAAGAAGGTGTTGCCGGCGGGAATGGCTTTTCCGTACGACTTTGGATTTGTACCGTCAACCGAAGCCGACGATGGCGATCCCGTCGACGTGCTGGTGCTGATGGATGAGCCTGCGTTCCCGGGAAGTGCCGGATCATTGGAGTGATTCAAGGCGAACAGGGAAGCAAAGACGGTAAAGAGCGCAACGACCGCATTGTCGCCATCGAACAGGACAATCACAGTTTCGCGGACATCAAGCACATCGACGACCTAGGGCATAAATTTCTGCGCGAACTAGAGGAATTTTTTGTTAACTATCACCGATTGAGCGGAGAGAGATATCAGATTCTGGGAGTCAAAGGGCCGGCTGGGGCGCGAAAGGATGTGAAGCAGGGCATGGCAGCAGCGTAATCGCGCGAGCAGTTTCTCTACGTCAAGTGAAGCTCAGGCCTATAAAAAATAACCTCCTGAATCTGAGAGAGGTTGCAGGAGGCGCTTGCCGAATCCTTGTTGGTCGTTGCTTGATTACTTGGCGCAGGGCGCATGGCCGCAATCGCAGGCGATTTCAGTTTCTTCCGAGCCCGCGTCCTTGCAAAACTGGCTGCAATATTTTTCGCCAGCCGACGGTACGCAAACGCAGGGCTGATGGCTGCACTTGTTGGTCTTAGAATCGCTCATTGTTAGGCTCCTTCGGAATCGTTACGGTAGCCGACTAGCGATCGGCTTCAAATCAGGTGATCACTGTAAAGTCCGCGCGGATTTCCCCTCGGAGCAGAGGGGCAGATTCGGCGAGCGTGCGAGCCGATTGCCGACAGAATTGTTCAGCCTCCGGCCCTTAACTTTCTGGCAGCAGTCGCAGGCAGGATCTCGGCTGCGGCGCGGTTGCCGCTGGCGATGGCGCCATGCACGGTGCCGTTGTGACCGCTGACGTCAGTGGCTTCTCCCGCGAAAAACAATGTATTGTCAATCGGCCGGGCGAGGGCCTCGCTCATGCCGTCGCCTCCAACTTTTCCGTAGCTATAGGCTCCGCGCGAGAATGGGTCGGTCTGCCAGTCGTGAAAGTACGCGTGTTCAAGTAGGCCTTCGAGTTCTTGCACGCTCACGCCCAGCAGACGATGAAGAGTGTTGAGACTTTGCTCAATCACGAACGATTTGTCTTTCCCGGCAAGGGCCTCGGCTGCGCGAAACGGCGCCCAGCCGACCAGGAAGGGTAGTTTTTCAGGCAAGGTTGTCCACCACGTGGGGAACGATTTGTCGTGCGAAAACAGAAAACTCATTCCGTCCATTTTTTTCGAAGACTTATTGCCGGACGGCAGGTCTTTCCAAAAGCGCTCGTGAAAGCGGAGAACAACGCGCGCCGCTTGGCCCATGATCACGTTGCGGATTGCGTTTTGCTTCTGCTGGGGTAAATCGGGAGCGAAGCGGATCGCGCCCTTCTCGCCGCTCTGCGCTTGCAGCACGCCGAGTGGCACCGTGATGAGTACTCGCGGAGCGGAAATCACGGAGGCACCTTCCGGCCCAAGCAGAGCGACTTCGGCGCGGCCCGGACTCCACCGAATCTCCTCGACGATCGTATTCTGCAAAAGTGACACGCCCGCGGCGTCCAATTGTTCCTGGAAAAAGTCGATCAAGTCGGCGTACCCGTGCTCAGCGCGAAAGGCGCGGTCGCCTTCTATCTCTTCTTCGGCGCGCATTCCCTGCACCAGCCAATGCACACCGACCAATGCGGGATCAGCTGCGTTGAAACCGCTAACATAGCCGAGGGCCCACTCTCTGCTGTGCTGTTGACGCGGGCTGGCGTTAGCGCTGGGACAGCACTCTTCGAGGAAATCGAGGAAGGATTGATCCGGCTTGCGGTCATCCATCTTACTGAGAATACTTTCCACTTCAGAAAAAAAGTCGCAGGTGCCGAGCTTGCCGTCGATGAAACACCAGTTGTCTCCATCCATTTCCCGAATGCGAACCTGACGCTGGTTGAGCAGCGTCAATGTTTCCGGAGGGAGGCCATGAATGAATTCCGCACCCAACTCAACCGGGGCGCCGTACTTAGGATCGCGCAGCGTGAAAATGCGACCGCCGATCCGATCGCGCGCTTCGATAATCGTCACTGATAAGCCAGCATGGGCAAGAGTCGTGGCAGCCGTCAGTCCGGCCGCGCCTGCACCAACGACGATCAGATCGGGACCTGTGGACATATCGCAGAGGCTAGCTTAGCTTCTGATGCGCGTCAAACTCAGGTGGGTGTCAAGCTGATGCGGCTCAAGCGTTCAGGCAACTTTGTGTGCCTTGTCGTTGGCTGTGTCCGCGATGCTGGTCAGAATCGCGTCGGCGTATTTTTCTTCTTCGAGGGTCTGGTCGAGTAGGTCAGCGTGCTCGGGATTACCCAAGATTTCGGCGAACGTCCGGAGCGTGCCATAGGCGGCCATTTCGTAGTGTTCGATTTTTTGCGCGGAGGCAACGATGCCGGCGTCGCGAACCGAGTCGTCGGTCGCATCCTGAATGATATCTTCGCCTTCGCTGATCAAAGCGGCGATGCCCTTGCACGGCTTCGGGTCGACCACGCCTTTCGCCTCCATGAGAATTTTGTCGAGTCGAACGGCGTGATCTGTCGTTTGCTCGAGATGATTTTGCAGGGCGACTTTTAGTTCGGGCTCGGTGGCGGCTTCAATCATTTTGGGCAATGCTTCGCGGATCTGCGTTTCGGCGGAGTGGATCTGATCAAGCTGATCGAAGTACAGCTTTAGAAGATTGTCGGACTTCAACAGGTCACCTCGCGGAGATTTTAATAAGTAAATAAGAGGCGAAGCTAGGATGCGGTGTTGCCCATATCTCTAAGTTTTCTAACCTGATCTGTCCTAGCCGGCTTTCTTCTCGGGAACCTTCGCGCCCTTCTTGCGCGCTTCCGACAGGCCGATGGCGATCGCTTGTTTCCGGCTAGTTACCTTACCGCCCTTGCCGCCTTTTCCCGAACGCAGCGTGCCTTTTTTCTTGCGCCGCATTGCGCTCTCTACCGTCTTGCCGGCCGCTTTGCCGTATTTGCGACCACCCGATTTTCTTCCTGAATTCTTTTTCGCTGCCATAAATTCTCCTCGCGTTGGATTAAAAACTATCGGACTAAAGGGCGCTCTTCCCAACCTAACCGATGATCCACGCAATGGAATCAGGTGCGTGGGGTAGCCGCTTGCATGATCTGCTGTATCGCGCGTTCCTCAGCGGATTCGCTCGAGCTTTGATGCGGTTACTGTGATTCTGGAACAGTCGCTGCAACAGTCTTCTGAGGTCTCCGACAGGTGTTTAAGGGTGAGTGGCGCGAATCGGCACAAATACGACCGGACGAGATCGGCGCGAAACCGTCGGGAAAATAGGTTCCTTAGCGATACCATGTAGATTGAATATAAGAGCGCCCCGGATTGCTCAAACGCGAAGGTTCATGTAAAAGGAAATTGGTAAAAGGCTTATGACTCTGCTCGACGCTCAGCCTTACGATTCCACCAAAGGCCGCCGGCGCAACATCAGGATTGCCGCCGCCGTGGTGACCGTCATCGTTTTAGCAGCGCTGGCCTGGTTCTACCGCAACTGGCCGGAAGAGCACGTCGTCGACAAATTTTTCACCGCGCTGCAACATCAGGATTTTGAAGACGCTTTCGGCATCTATTTCAACGACCCCGGCTGGCGCCAGCATCAGCAGAAATATTCGCAATACACCTACGCCGATTTCTATCGCGACTGGGGACCAGGCGGGGAATGGGGCCTGGTCAAATCGCACCGCATCTACGGTTCGGCCAACACGAAAAGCTTTGGCGGTGGCGGCGTCGTGGTCGAAGTGATCGTCAATGAGCGCACGGAGCATGCGCGAATGTTCGTGCAGAGATCGGATAAAACGCTGACGGTGTATCCGTATTGAGTCGGTTTACGCCGCTAATGCAGCAATCCGCTCCAGCGTCTTCTGCAGCGACGCCGTATCGCCTACCGTGACGCAAGTCTTCGAGCGATCGATTTGGCGCATCAATCCCCACAAAACTTTTCCTGGGCCCACTTCGATAAACAGTTCGACTTCTTGATCGATGAGCAAGCGTACTGACGGCTCCCATTGCACAGTGCCCGTTACCTGACGGATGAGCGCTGCGCGAGCGGCATCGCCAGAGGTCACCTCCGCCGCATCGACGTTGCAGATCACCGGGCACGCGGGATTCTGAAAATTAAGTTCCGCGAGATCTGCCGCCAGACGATCCTGCGCAGGCTGCATCAGCGAACAATGGAATGGCGCGCTCACCGGCAAGCTGACTGCCTTCTTTGCTCCGCGCTCGGTAGCAAGTTTGATGGCGCGCTCCACGGCGCCGGCGTTTCCCGAGATCACAATCTGCTCCGGCGAATTAATGTTTCCTGCCTGGCAAACTTCTCCCTGCGCCGCATCGGCCGCGAGCTGGATGACCTGCTCGGCCGGCATGCCAAGAATCGCTGCCATCGCGCCTACACCCACCGGAACCGCTTCCTGCATGTAGCGGCCGCGATTGCGGACCGTCCGCACCGCATCGGCAAAAACCAGAGTACCCGCCGCCACATGCGCTGAATATTCGCCCAAGCTGTGACCGGCGACAAAATCAGGCTTTAGGCCTTTTTCCTGAAGCACACGCCACGCCGCGACCGAGGCAGTCAGAATTGCCGGTTGCGTGATTTCGGTCAGTTTTAGTTTCTCTTCCGGACCTTCGAAGCAAACCTCGGACAACTTGTAGCCGAGCGCCTCGTCAGCCTCTTCAAAAGTCTGACGGGCTACTGGATAGTTTTCGGCAAGATCTTTGCCCATGCCTACCGATTGAGAGCCTTGGCCGGGGAAGAGAAATGCGATTCGAGAAGAACTGTTTGTCATAATCTAGGAGGTCAGAGGTCAGATTGCAGAGGTTTAAACCCATCGCGCGAAGCGAGCGATCACCGGATTTTCACCTCTGCAATCTGACCTCTAACCTCTGACTTTTCTACACCGCCGCGCTCAGTTGCGCCAACTCACGCTCGATGGTTTCGTTTACTTTGCCCTCGGCAAACTCCGCCGCCACGCGCACTGCATTCTTGATCGCGTTCGTATTCGACGATCCGTGGGTAATGATGCAGACGCCTTTTACGCCGAGCAGAGGAGCGCCGCCATATTCCGTGTGATCGAGGCGCTTTTTGAAATCGGAAAATGCATTGCGCGAAATATAGGCGCCTACCTGACGGGTGATCGTCGCTTTCAAAGTATCTTTCAACACGGCGCGCACCAGGCGGGCCACGCCTTCCGAGGTCTTCAATGCGACATTGCCTACAAAGCCGTCGGCTACGATTACATCTACGTGGCCGTTGTATAAATCGCGGCCTTCGACGTTGCCTATAAAATTTATCGGCAGCCGTTTGAGCAGTTGAAAGGCCTCGCGGGTCAGGTCATTGCCCTTGCCTTCTTCTTCGCCAATCGAAAGCAAACCCACCCGCGGATGCTTCATGCCAAAAATCGATCGGCAATAAATATCGCCCATCACCGCGAACTGGGCGAGATTGTTGGCGGTGCAATCCACGTTCGCGCCAACATCGAGCAGCACCGCCGCCGTATTCAGCACCGTAGGAAACGCCGCCGCCAGCGCCGGACGATCGACTCCAGGCAGTGCGCCGAGCACGACTTTTGCCGTGGCCATGGCGGCGCCGGTATTGCCCGCTGTTACAAAGCCTGCGGCGCGGCCTTCGCGCACTAGTCGCAATCCAACGCGGATCGACGAATCGCGCTTGCCGCGAATCGCGTCCACTTTGTCTTCCATGGTGATGACTTCGCTGGCGTGAACGATCTCGATTCCCAGGCGCCTAGCGCCGGGATAGCGCGCCAGATCGGCCTTGAGACGCGCCTCCGGTCCCACCAACAGCACGTGCGCGCCGTGATGGCGCGCCGCCTGCAATGCGCCTTCAAGTTCCGGTCTGGGCGCCTTGTCGGAACCCATCGCATCCAGCGCGATTACGGTTGGCATGGAGGAAGAAAGAAATTACGACTTCTCGGCGACCTCTAATACTTCGCGGCCCTTGTAGGTTCCGCATTTCGGGCAAGCCCGGTGCGGCATCTTCTGCTCGTGGCAGTTAGGACACTCCGACAAGGAGTGTTTGGAAAGCGAGTCGTGCGCCCGCCGTGTCGCCGTGCGCTTCTGTGAATGTCTGCGTTTTGGATTAGGCATGATGTCCTTTTTGTCCTCAGCCGTTAGTTCTCCCGCTCTTACTGAGAACTGACGACCGAAAACGTCCTACTGATTCAGCTTGTCTCGTATCTCTTTCAACCCCGCCCACCGCGGATCTTCAATCTCATCCACGCACGAGCATTGACTTTCATTCAAATTCTTGCCGCAATGCGGACACAACCCTTTGCAGTCTTCGCGGCAAATCGTCTTCAAAGGCAGCGCCAAAAGAACCTGCTCGCGGAGCGTGTCTTCGAGCAACAACCCTTGGCCCTCGTAATATCCAATTTCGGCTTCGGCATCGGTCACCGAAAGCTCTTCGTGGCCGGAGTTGGTGCCGAGCGGCCGATACAACAGATCGAAACTACGCTCCACCGGGTGCACGACCGGATCAAGGCAGCGCGCGCAAGCCACTTCCAGGCTCGTTTCGAGCTTGCCCTTCACTCGTATATCCTGCACGATCTCGCGCTTGCCGTGATGCTCTTCGACCAAGTCGGCGCGGCCTTGAGTGCGCAGCGGCGAACGCTGCCGCACGTCCTCACCCAGATCGATCACACCTGGGCTGAACTCCTCCCGGAAGTCGACCGGGTGAATCTTCAGATCCTCAAGTTCGATGAACATTGCCGGAACCTCCGCCGCCCCCATTTCAAATGCCGCAAAGGCCTGCGGAAGTGCGCACAGAGACGAAAGTCTCTCAGGGAGCAATTACTAAGAATAAAGGGGTGAAAACATGGTGTCAAGGAGAGCGCGCTGGTTATCGAATTGTGTTGCGATCGCCGTTTGTTCATTACTGAATTTTCTTCTTGGCGATCGCTTCGTTTTCGAATCGTAAGTTACATGACCCGCCGCCGCTAAATAGCCCCTTGCCGAGTTACTCGCGAAGTCGGGCACGTCCGGCCCTGTCCTTTGGGGGTTACGCCCGTACCGCACTCGGGATATAATCGATCGACTGCTATGCGCTGCAAGGGCTACATTTCGCCACTAAGGTCAAGCTGGATCGAGGGACGCGCTTGTCCCCGCCGCTACCTGTCCGTTCTGCCATCGCACGTCCGCGCCAACCTCTTCGGCAGCGACTAATTTTCTTTCCTCTGCGCTGCCTTGCTAATCGCTCATAGCTTTTTCAGCGATTCGCCTCTCTAACCACCCACTCTCCGTGGAAGGCCAAGAAGCCCGCACAACCACCACTGAGAGCTGAGAACCGAGAACTATCTGGAGACACCCATGACCACCAAGACCATGCCCGTCAAAACCGCCATCGCCGGCCCCAGGCTCAAAACCGCGCTTCCCGGCCCCAACGCCAAGCGCATTCTAGCGGGCGACGAAAAATATGTTTCCCCCTCCTACACGCGCTCCTACCCGCTAGTCGCGAAGCGTGGCCGCGGCCTCGTGGTCGAAGATGTGGATGGCAACGAATTTTTCGATTTTTCCGCTGGCATCGCCGTGGTTTCGACAGGCCATTGCCATCCCGAAGTCGTCGCCGCCATTCAAAAGCAGGCTGGCGAACTCATCCACATGTCGGGCACTGACTTCTACTATGAAGGCCTAGTCACTCTAGCCGAGCGCCTCTCCGAGATCGCGCCCATGCCCGGCCCGCACAAGTTTTATTATGGCAACTCCGGCACCGAAGCCATCGAATGCGCCCTAAAGCTCGCGCGTTATCACACCAAGCGCCAGCAGGTAATCGCCTTCCTCGGCGCTTTCCACGGACGCACCATGGGCGCGCTCTCGCTGACCGCCTCAAAGCCGCAGCAGAAGCGCCGTTTCGCGCCCCTCGTCCCGGGAGTCACACACATTCGCTATCCCGATGTCTATCGCGGTTGCGAGGGCGGTCCGCAGGACGCCGAAAAATTTGCGCTCGGTTGCGCCCGCTACATCGAAGACAAACTTTTCAAAACTATTCTCGCGCCGGAAGAAGTCGCGGCGATTTTTGTCGAGCCAATTCAAGGCGAGGGCGGCTACGTGGTCGCACCAACCGTCTTCATGCAGGAATTGCGCCGCATCTGCGACAAGCACGGCATCCTGCTCGTCGTCGACGAAGTGCAGAGCGGCATCGGCCGCACCGGCAAATGGTTTGCCGTCGAACACACCGGCGTCCATCCCGATATCGTCTGCATGGCCAAAGGCATCGCCTCCGGCATGCCGCTCGGCATCACCATGAGCAAGGCCGATATCATGGATTGGGTTCCCGGCTCCCACGCCTCCACCTTCGGCGGAAACCCCGTCTGCATAGCCGCCGCTCTGGCGACGCTCGATGTAATCGAGAACGAGGGCTTGCTCCGCAACTCGCAGCAGGTCGGCGATCACATGATGAAGCGCATGGCCGAGTGGCCGAAAAAGCATAAAATTGTCGGCGACATCCGCGGACGCGGCCTGATGATCGGCGTCGACATCGTCAAAGATCAAGAAACTCGCGAGTACGGAGCGGCCGAGCGCGACCGCATAGTAGAAGCGGCCTTCGAGCGAGGCATACTATTCTTAGGCTGCGGCCCCAGCACAATCCGCATCGCGCCTCCACTCATAGTGACAAAAGACGAAGCCGATGTCGCCATCGACGTGTTGGAAGAGTCGATCGCAAGCTTGGAAGCGTAGCAGCTTTGCTGTTTACAGTTCTCAGTCGAAGCGTGCCTTTACTGAGAACTGACGACTGAGAACTAACATGCAAAACGCAACCGTCGAATCAATCCACATCGCTCCCGACGCCCAAAAGCCCATGGAATCCGTCGCCCAAGTGGCGGCGATTCCGGGCCAGGGCCTCGAAGGCGACCGCTACGCGCGGAAGCTCGGCACTTTCTATAAGCCTGAGCCCGATTACGAACTCACGCTGATCGAAGCGGAGGCGATCGAAGCGATCAAACGCGACTATCAGATCGACCTTCCCGCCGGCGACGCACGCCGGAACATCGTAACCCGCAATCTACCGCTGAATCACCTGGCAGGTCGCGAATTTACCATCGGCGATGTCCGCATTCGAGGCCTCCGCCTCTGCGAACCCTGCGATCACTTGCAAAGGTTAACCGGCAAGCCGGTAATCAAAGCTCTGCTACATCGCGGAGGCCTGCGAGCGCAGATCCTCACACCCGGGACGATTCACGTCGGAGATACGATTGATTTCTAACCTCATTTCTCCCCATCAAACCTCAGCCGCATTTCATTCGTAGCCACAAATCCCAGCTTTTCATACAAAACTCGCCCTTCATCGCTGGCGTGCAAATTGGCCGAAAGCAATCCCCGCGTCCGAATCCAATGAAGAATCGTCTGCATGATCCGCCGCGCCACACCCAGCTTGCGAAATTCCGGCTCCGTATACACATTCAAAATCATCGCCCGTTCCGTGCAAGCATCCTTAGGATTCGCCGGCCACGGACAAAGCAGCACTCCGCCCCCGCCAACGACCCGCCCCGAAGCCTCCACCGCCAGCCAATGACGATAAGAACCATCGTCCAAAGCCAGCGCCAGCAAAGGCTCAGCAGCCTTCACCATCCGATCAAGTTCTTCGGCCGTTCCCTGTCCCATATCGCGAAACATCGCCCACCGATGATGTAGAACAATCGCCACTTCGCTCCGCGCCGCCTCTCGAATTGTGAAATCAGTTGCCATGCTCACCATGACCGCACAAAGAAAAACCACGAAGGTCCTGAAGGTTTCCTCTGTGAGCCCCTGTGTCCCCAGTGGCAAGCGCTCTTTTTCGACCCCGCGTCGATGCGTGTCGAGCGTGTCGCTGCCACTCCCAAAATGTACAATAAACACAACCCGAGGCTAGCCGGATTTCATGTACGAAGTCACCGTTGAAGACACATTCGCCGCAGGACACTACCTGCGCAACTATAAAGGCAAGTGCGAAAATCCGCACGGCCATAACTACAAGATTCGTGTGACCTTGGCCGGCGCCGAACTCGATAAGGCCGGTTTGTTGCTCGATTTCAAAGACCTGAAAGATGTGATGAAGCACGCCATCGACCGTCTCGATCATCAGATGATCAACGACATCGAGCCCTTCACCGTCCTCAACCCTTCCGCCGAAAATCTGGCAAAGTATTTCTACGACGAAACCAACAAGCGCCTAAGCAAAGTAACGAACGGCAGAGTAAGGGTCAAAGACGTGACCGTCTTCGAGACCGACACAACAACCGCCCGCTACTCGGAATAGCACGTATGCGGTTTTACTGAAAGCTGACAACTGATAGCTGACGGCTTCCCATGCAAGTAAGCGAAATCTACAAATCGCTCCAGGGTGAATCCACCCACGCCGGCCTGCCCTGCGTCTTTGTGCGCCTCACCGGATGCAACCTGCGCTGCTCCTGGTGCGACAGCGAATTCAGTTTCTACGGCGGGAAAAAGATGACGCTCCAGGAAGTGCTAACCGAGGTCGCCCGCCTGAGTCCCTCCGGCGGCCTGGTCGAAATCACCGGCGGTGAACCCATGCTGCAGGAGCGCGAAGTAATCGCACTAATGGAACAACTCCTCGACGCCGACTATCAGGTCTTGCTCGAAACCAGCGGAGAGCGCCCACTGGCGCGCGTTCCAAAACAAGTCATCAAAATCGTCGACGTAAAGTGTCCCCACTCCGGCGAACCCGACACTTTCGCAATCGACAACCTGAACGCGCTCCGCCCTCACGATGAGCTAAAGTTCGTCCTGACCGACCGCGCCGACTACGAATTTGCGCGCGACTTCGTTTTAGAACATGGCCTAGCCGAGCGCGTCCACGCCATCCTATTTTCCCCAGCCTTCGAAAAAGCTGCCGCTGGCACGCGCGACATCTCGCACTGCCAACTCGATCCGCAAGCACTAGCCCAATGGATTCTCGAAGACAACATCCCCGCCCGCCTCAGCCTGCAAATTCACAAACTAATCTGGGATCCTGCCGCCAAAGGCGTCTGAGTAGAGCGAATAGTTAAACCATTTCTGAACTTGTCATCCTGAGCGCAGCGAAGGACCTGTGCATTTGACCGCGGCAAACTGAGCGCCTACGCCATCTTCGCCGCAATCCGATTCTCTGCCCGCATATGCGCCACCACCAGCCGTATATCCTCAAAACTGACATAAGGCGGCACCGCATCCTTAATATCCTTCAGCCGCTCCACTCCCTGCTTCAGGCAAGCCGCCTCAATCAGCGGCTGCGCATCCGGAGAAATCCACTTCGCATCCAGCTTGATTTGCCCGCTCTCGACGAGACTCGCCACCGTGCATACCACCGTCGAAAGCTGCCGCGCGCGTATGCGCGCAATCTCCTCAAAACTGCGCCCCTCATTCAAAAGCCGCAGCGTCTGCTCCGCCGGAGCCGCCTCCCGCGCCACCACCGGCGCCGCCCGCGCTCCTCCGCCAAAATTTCGCAGCGCCTGCAGAATCTCCGCGCCATACACATCCGCCTTCTTTTCGCCAATTCCCGCCACCTGCTTCAACTCGGCAAAATTCGCCGGACGCCGCTGGCACAACTCCTCCAGCGTGCTGTCGTGCAAAATAATGTACGCGGGCACCTTATTCTCCCGCGCCATATTGCGCCGCCATTCGCGCAAGTATTCCGCCAGCGCCGGATCAGCCTCCGCCGTCGCCTCGCGCCCGCGCGGCGCCTCTTCCCCAAACAACGGACCCTCAAGCGACGCAGAAGCAAAAGATGCCCGCGAAAATGTCCTCTTCCGCGCCGCGACCGGCGGCAACTCAGCCCGCTTCCTCTCGCCCTTCAGCCACTCCGGCCGAGCGTTGCAATTGTCGCAATTCCCGCAACTCTCCCACTTCGGAGTCTCGCCAAAATGCAAGCAAATCTGCCGATGCCTGCAGCCAGAAGAATCCGCAAACCGGCTGATCACACGCTTGCGTTCTGACGCACGCTCGCGCTCGGTTTCGTCCGAAATTTTGCCGACGAAATACCCCAGCAGAACATGATCCTGTTTCTGCCACAGCAGTACGCAATCCGCCGGCCGCCCGTCACGGCCCGCACGTCCCGCCTCCTGGTAATACTGCTCAATCGATGGCGGCAGCGACAAGTGAATCACCGCCCGCACCGCCGGTTTATTGATTCCGAGGCCAAACGCAATCGTCCCCACCAGCACGCGCACCTCGTCCGACATCCAGCGTTCCTGATTCTGCCGCCGCATCGGCGTCTCCATCTTCGCGTGATAAGGAATCGCCGCAATCCCGCTCTCCTCCAGGTATTCGACCGTCTCCTGCACGCGCCGAATCGTCGGCGAATACACGATCACGCTCTCTCCCGCATACTGCCGCAGCGCCCGCACCAGCAACTCCATCTGCGTCCGCGCCTCGCACTCGTGCACCACATAGCACAAATTCTGCCGATGAAAGCTCGCGATATAACAATCCGGCGTCCGCATCTGCAACTGCTTGATAATGTCGTGCCGCACCTGCCGCGTGGCGCTTGCCGTAAACGCCGCAATCGGAAGCGTCGCGAAACTCCCGCGCAACCGGCTCAGCAACCGATAGTCCGGACGAAACTCATGTCCCCACTCCGAAATGCAATGCGCCTCATCCACCGCAAAAAAGCCCACCGGAACCTTCGCCAGCCACTCAAAAGTATTTCCCGCCGCCAGCCGCTCCGGCGAAAGATAAAGCAGCCTGTACTCGCCGCGCGCCGCCTTCTCCATCACCTGCCGCCGCTCCGCCGGACTCTGCGTACTATTAATCACCGCCGCCGGAATCCCCATCTGCGCCAGTTGCGCCGCCTGGTCCTGCATCAGCGCAATCAGCGGCGACACCACCACCGCCGTCCGCCCCGAGATCACCGCCGGAAGCTGATAGCACAGCGACTTCCCGCCGCCCGTCGGCATCACTACGCAGGTGTCGTGCGCCGCCAGCAGACTGCGTATAACATTCTCCTGCTTGGGACGAAACTCGTGATATCCCCAATAGCGCCGCAGCGCGTCCGCCAAGTTTGAAATATTTTCGGTCACAAATTCGTGGGATGTTCGTCGTATGTTCTTATGAGAAGTATAGTCGTACGAGAATCACGTAGCGACGGCCGCCCCTTCGGCAAGCTCAGGGCAAGCTCTCGGCCGTCGGCAACCGCCAACAAGATAAGGTCGAAATCCAGTGACTAAGAAGTCCGTGGCCATCGGCACGTAATCTCCGACACTCACGGCCTCTTGCGCCCGCAAGCCGTCGAAGCCCTGCGCGGATCCGATCGCATCCTCCACGCCGGAGACATAGGCGCTCCCGAAATCCTAGAAGCGCTAAACCAAATCGCGCCCGTAACCGCAATCCGAGGAAACGTCGACACCGCGCCCTGGGCAAGCACTTTGCCGCTCACCGAAATCCTCGAAATCAACGGCATATCGATTTACATGCTGCATGACCTAGCCCAACTCGACCTGAAACCGCAAACCGCCGGATTCCGCGTTGTCGTATACGGCCATAGCCATAAGCCAAACATCGAAGAGAAAAACGGCGCCCTCTATTTCAATCCCGGGAGCGCCGGCCCGCGGCGTTTTAGTTTGCCGGTGAGCGTGGGGAGATTGCTGATCGACGAAGGAAACGTAAGAGCAGAATTGATAGAGCTGAAAACTTAGTCAGAGGAGACTTGTCAGCAAGAAAAAAGGCCGACTCGAAAGCCGGCCTTCTCATTGATTCCAACTTTTCGCGGACAAGAGTGCCCGCGCCACACACAACAACTACTTCTTCGGCGCGATCGCGTCCTTCGCGGCCTTCGCCACGCGGAACTTCACCACCGTCTTCGCCTTGATCTGAATCGGTTCGCCGGTCTGCGGATTGCGTCCCATGCGTGCCTTGCGATGCGCCTTCACCAGGCGGCCCAGTCCGGGCACAACAAATACACCGTTCTTCTTCGTCTCTTTAATTGCCGTGTCGGCCAGGTGCTCCAGAAAAGCGGCGGCCGTCTTGTTGTTGAGTTCGAGCTTCTCGGCCAGCAGCCGAGTGAGTTGCGTCTTGGTCATACCAGAAGCCATGAATTCCTCCTTCAGGAACTTACTTAATTTGCATGTATCGAACGAATACTAACGCACCGCGCTGTGGAAAAGTAGCATTTTATGCAGATTTTATGCGGTTCCCAGTAAGTTACCCCTCGAAAATGCCCGGAAAATGGCCCTCGGACAGCAAAAAAGTGTCAAAACGGCCCATTTCGAGGCAGAATTGACCTTCGTTGAGCTCAATCGGATCCCTCACAAACGTCGCCCCCGCATCACTGCCACCGCCGATCCTTCCGCCAAAAAGGCCGATTGTGGCTGGCCCGCTAGCACTCCTGCCATTTCTTTTCCGTAAAACTCTTCCGCATCGAAATCAAACGCGCACCGTTCAACCTGCCAAACTTTCCATGCCGGATGCGTCACGCGATATTCCACGCACCCGCCATCGCGCTGCGCCGCACATCCCCAATAGTGCTCGGTGATGAACTGTTCGATCGAGTCCTCCGCCGGCAGTTCGGAGTTGCCCTTAGTTTCAAGTTTGATCTCGTTCCAGCGCTTCCCAGTGCGCCATTTGTAAGCGACGCTCAAATCATGATCGCCCAGAGGGCGAATCTCGTGCGCCATCGGTGCGGCCACATAATTCTCGTTATAGAAAACACGCGCAACTATAGCAATCGCCCGGCGCGGAACGGTTTCTTGAATGAATACCACTCCGCGTCGTACCTCGTTCCCCACCTGCCTCCGCACATAAAATCGCAGATTCACTTCCTCGAAATTTGAGTGCATCGGAATCGCCACCCACCCGAACATTCTGGTTCGAAGAAATCGAAAGCCCACCAGGCTGACAAACACTTTCCCATCCCAGCAATCCAGTTCAGTTTCAGCGGGAACAAACGGAAGAAGCAGACGAGCGTCCACTTCATAATTCAGCATGGCAAGATGCCGCCATTCCGCAGTAAGAAAAATTTTGTCCGAACTCACCAATCTAGGATGGTCAGGCGAAGTGCCCAATGCAAGAGAAATGATAGTGGTGGTGAGATTTGCCATCATGGCCAACCGGCCATCGCCAAAACCTTCTCCGGAGCCATCCCGCTCTCCCGCAAATGCCGCACGCTAAGCGCATCATGCCGCTTCGCCAGCCGCACTCCCGCCGCATCCCGCACCAGTTCGCAATGAAAATAATCCGGAGCAGCCAGCCCCAGCGCCCGCGTCAGCAAAAGTTGCCGCACCGTCGACTTCAGCAAATCCGCGCCCCGCACCACTTCCGTAATCCGCATCGCCGCATCGTCCACCACGACCGCCAACTGGTAGGCAGAAACATCGTCGCGCCGCCACACCAGAAAATCCCCAAAATCCCGCCCCGCCACATAGCGCTGCGCACCCAGATTCAAATCCGTAAACTCAATCGCCTCGCCATCCGGAACACGAAATCGCCAATTCGCCCCCGCCGGTCCCGCGATGGCCCCAGCAGCACGCCCGCGGCACGTCCCCGGATACACTGGTTCATCATCAGCATCGCCTTCATTCGGAGCGCTAGCCGCTTGCGCTAAATCCTTCCGCGAACAAACGCACGGATAAATAAATCCGCCCTCGCGCAGCCGCCGCCAAGCCTCCAGATAGTGCGCCCGGCGCTCACTCTGCGCGTACGGCCCGCACGCCCCTCCACAATCCGGCCCCTCACTCCACTGAATTCCCAGCCAGCGCAAATCTTCCACCATCGCGCGCGCAAACTCCGCCCGCGAGCGTTGCGGATCCAGGTCCTCATTCCTTAAAATCAACATTCCCCGATGTTCGCGCGCCCGTTGCGCCGCGATCCAAAATGTCCGCGCATGGCCAACGTGCAACAGCCCCGTAGGCGAAGGCGCCAGCCGACCCCGATAACCTTCAGGAGAATTTAGAAAACGGCTAAGCGATCCCTTGTGCATGAACGCATTCTAGTGCGGGCGACCGCTCAGCCGTGTGGCCCGCCACACGCCGTGTCTCGGGCGGCACACAATCCAGCCCCGCGCCAATCCTAAGTCTCGCAACATCAACATCCAGAGATTTGGCCGCTCTCCTGCCCTATCACTTACGACTGCGCCAGCGCAGAAGAGGTGACACAATGACAACCGCTTGGAAATCCGAATCCGATAACAAGAAACCAACTAACAATAAATTCGCGAACCAAACCACCAAGACAATCTCCGGGACCACGCTCTCGTCCTGGTCGCGCCAGCAGAAATTCGCCATGATCGCAGGCTTCGCAATTCTTGCAGTGCTTCTCGCCGCGAGCGCCTGCTCGAAGCAATCGTCTAAACCCGCGCTGGTAGGCGTTTCCAGCCCTGCGGCAAGTTCGCCCATGCCTGCCGTTGCGGAAATAGCGCCAGCCGCTCCAGCCGCCGCTGCACCAGCATCGGCAAAAAAAGCTGCCAGGAAGCGTCCCGCAAACGTCACCTACACCGACGCCAGCTCGGGCATTTCATTCCTCTATCCGCGCAAAGCGCTGCTGATTTCAGGCGATAAAGTAAAGCCCGATCTCGTGAGCACCGGCGACACGCCCACCAACATTCCCCCAGATGTTGCGATGAATTTCGTGCAACCCGGCGGCGTCACCATCGCGACCGTAGCACTCTCCGACAAGTCTTATCGCGGCACCGACTTCGCCTCCGCCTTCTTCAACGTGAACGTCAATCGCAGCCTCTCTCAGCAGGAGTGTGAGCATTTCTCCTTCGTCGACACCCGTAACCCCGACGGCGAGCCGGTCGATGCGGAGAAAGTGAAAGTCGGCGCAAATGAAATGGAGACGACTTCGAACTTTTCCGCCAACGCCATCAAGCAGTCTGAGACGCAGTATTACCACAGCTACGAAAACGGAGCGTGCTACGAATATGTCCTGGGCCTGGGCACGGAGGGCTTTGCCACCGAAGGCGGCGTCCAGCACGTCAATCGCGATGAAGTCTTTGCCAAACTGGGGAAAATTCTGGCCACGGTGAAGATCAATCCGGTAGTCGAAGAACGTGCGGCCGAGCCGGCGGCCAACGGCATGACCAGCGGCAAAGAATAGATTTAAAACAAGCGACAGATTCAAAAACTGCGGGCTGCGAGCAACATTCTTAAGATTGCTCGCAGTTCGTCGGTTTTAAAGCGCACGCGAAAGTGGCGTACAATCTCACCGATCATAATTCCAAGGAGATCAGAATGACGCAGAAAGTGATCGAAGTGATCGGGACATCGAAAGAAAGTTTTGCCAAGGCTGCCGAGGCCGCAGTAAAAGAAGCCGCGAAGACTGTGCGCGGCATCAAGTGGGCACACATCGATTCCTTCGACATGCAACTGGACGGAAAAAAGGTTTTGCTCTATCGCGCCACTACAAAGATTTATTTCGACGTAGAAAACTAGAAGCGAGTCGCCAATATTAGATCACCCGATGGCCCGATCACCTGATGATTCAGGTTATGATCGAACGGTGGTGACCACCGGCGTCACAAGAAATAAACTTCAAATTCTGCGGTCCGAGAAGCTAGCCAAAATGCCTTGGCTCATCCACGGCTTCTCAACGCGCCTCGGCGGTGTCTCGCGCGCCTACGGGGGTAAAGCCCTGAATCTTGGCTTCGCGCAACATGACTCTCGCGTAGCCGTCGAGCGCAACCGAGAACTTTTTCTCAAAGAACTGGGCGTTTTGAGCGGACGCAAAAGTTGGCCACTGGTTTCGCTGCGCCAGATTCATTCCGACCTGATCCATCGCGTCGATGAAAGCGAAGCGAAGCGTGAGCCCCTCGCCGGTGACGGTCTCATCACCAACGCCCCTGGAATCGTCATTGCCGTGCAGACGGCCGATTGCTTTCCCATCATTCTCGTCGATCGCAAACGCCGCGCTGTAGGAGTTTTTCACGCCGGATGGCGCGGTACCGTGCAGCGCATCGTCGAGAAAGGAGTCGGCGAAATGCGCAAACACTTCACGAGCGATCCGCGAGATCTTTTGGCGGCAATCGGCCCGGGCGTGCAGGCGTGCTGCTATGAAGTTGGCGAGGAAGTGCGCACAAAATTTGAGGCGCAGTTCGCCTATGCCACCAACTTATTTCGCGAACTGAAAGAATCCGATCCCGTGCGGGAGAAATATCCGCTGCTCTTCCTCACCGCTCGCGCCCCCGGACACAGCGAATTACCTGCGAAACTTTTTCTCGATCTAGTGGAAGCCAACCGCCGCCAGTTGCTCGATGCGGGCCTACCCGCAAAGAATATCGACGCGACGGCGCCCTGCACGGCTTGTCACAAAGAGCTGCTCTTCAGCTACCGAGCCGAAAAGGGCGTGACCGGCAGAATGATGGCAGCCGCTGGCATTGAGGCAAAATGAATGAGCGGGAGGTTGGAAGAACCCTAGAAGTAGTCGTTGTAACGACTATCCTTGATTAAATAGCCGTCCATCAAGCAAGAGATTTTCGATGACCCGATGGCCAGATCACCCGATCCTTATGAACTATCACGTCGTCTCTTTCACCATGGCGCAAGTCCGGCAGGGAGCGCTTGAATTTCAACGCGAGCTAGGCGCTGTCCTGCGCGAACAGCCCGGCATCAAAGTGTATTCGGCAAGCCCCTTCGACCTCGACGAACGCCGCCGCGCCAAAGATCGCTTCGGAGGAGACATCGTTTACTTCTTCAACGAAGCCGCATTTCAGCAGTGCGAGCGGCAAGGTCTCAACTTGCAGTTCCAAGCGGAAGTTCCCGAGGATGAACTACCGCGCAGACGAACCGTGGTGGTAGGCGCGCCCGAACGCAGCCCAAGTAGTTGATCGTCGTAGATCGAAAATTAGTTGGGGGCGATCACCCGATTTCTAGTCCTTCTTCTGTTTCTTGTGCGAGCTCTCGCCCTTGGGCTTGTCGTCTTTTTTTGAGTCTTTTTTTTCTTTTGTTTCTTTGGAGTCTTTCGTCTCGCTCGCGCTGCTGTCGCTTTCTGAAGAAGACGACGACCCCGCTGATGCCGCGCCCTTCTTGGCATAGTCGGTTACGTACCATCCCGAGCCTTTGAACTGCACGGCTGGCGCCGAGATCACCTGCTCGATCACGCCTCCGCACTGGGGGCACTTGCGCAGCTGCTTGTCAGAGAATTTGCGGATCTGTTCAAAGCGATGTCCGCAGTCCTTGCACAGGTATTCGTAGTTGGGCATGTGTGAGCTGATTCTAGAGGCGAAGATTCATCGCCGTCAATTTCGCTCATCACGTCCTGGGGCGCCTTCGCGGCCTTGGTGGTAAAAGCACTCGTCAGCGCTTCAGCAAATCTACCGGCTCGCGCACATCGTGCACGCGGAAATATTTCGCCAGCTCCGGATGCTTCGCCGCGACCGCTTCATACATCGCATAGGCTACGTTGCGATACGACGAATGTCCGGCGGGCGTCGTCCGCAGTTCGGAAATGTAGACAGCCTCGGCGAAATCCATCTTAAACAGCGTGCGCTTGCGAAACGCGAGGGGAATCGCGTACTGCGCGCTCTGAGCTGCCTCATCACCGACAGAAGCAGCTAGTCTCTCAACCGCGCTAGCCGCGCGCTTCATCGCCGACTCGTAATCAGCGCGCACTCCCGCAGCCTCAACTTCCGGTGGCGTGTCGAAGCCATGAACAGTCGTGAAATCCTGCATGATCTGCACGCAACGGCGATGCCGATGCATGTCGCGGAAGCCGCCAATATCCATGAGAATGTCGAAGCGGAACTGCTGCCCGGCGGAGAACGCGCGCAGCAACTCATCGTGCTTGCCGCGATGCCGCAGGCCGAGGTCGATGATCTCGCGGCGCCGCGCCTCTCCCGCCGCTGCGATCGCGTTGCGTAGCTGACGGTAGGAATAATGGCAGTGACGGTAAACGAGCGTCGTGGCGAGTTCAATCTCAAGCCCGTCGCCTTCGCGCAAAGCAGCGCCTGTCAGATCATCTTCGATCAAGTCACCCTCGATCAAGTCAACGAGCGGCGCGGGTTCGATGACCGCGCCTCGCATCAACTCCTCAGCCGCTTGCTGCAACTCGATGCGCGTCACGATCTCATAGCGATTGGGATCGGCATACTTAACCAGCGTAGGCGCCACGCGAACTTCGCGCAGCAGTTCGCGTTCCGCACGCTCGGCGAGCTCGGGCGAAACGGCGCGGATCGCCGCCACCAGCGCCCGCAGCGATTCTTCATTCGCGTTGTACGCCGGAGAAAGTGCAGCCTGCTTCAGCAGCCCCCCCAGGTCGCGGATTTCTTGATGGGGCTGAGAGAGCAGGTGGGCAACCTGTGTTTCGAGGGTACGGGCGTTGACGATCTCCCCTAGCGAAGTGTTGGTCGAGAGCGGCAGCAGATAGCGCGAGATGTCGAAGGCGCGGGCGCGCAAGGTACGCTCGTAAGCGTCCTGTTTCATCTCGTCCGGCCGCGGCGTGATGTTTGCGAGATATTCGAACGTTCGCTGAGAAATCTTTTCGTAAGCTGCGAACAGCGACTCGATGGTCTCGCGATAGAGCGCGGTCGCGGCAGCGTCACCCTGGAAGCTGGGCGTGTAGTAACCGCTTTTTCGAAAATCCTGATAGCGGGTGGAGCGCTCCTGGCCATCCCAGCGCTGCTCATCGGCGACGACGATGGCCGCCAGAATGGAGAGGCGCTCGACGGCAAGCGCGATGTGAGCCAGGTCGGCGATGGAGCGATGGCCGTACTGAAAATAAAAAGTATTGAGAAATTTCTCCGCCTTCTGCGAGGTAATTTCCTTCAGCGACTCCTTCATCGAGAGGGAGGAGCGCGAGTACTTCGCCATGGCGTAGGCCTGGATCTCAGGCTCGACGCCATACACGGCAAAGACTTCGACGGAGGGTTTGGGGCTGCTCGTGGTTGTGGCGGTCGCGGCGTCGGTGGAGAGGACTTCAGACATGGGAATAGGGAAATCTTAATTGCCCGGAGCAGAGGGATGCAACCGGACGGCATGGCGACAAAAAAGCGAAAATGTTCCACGTGGAACATTTGTGGTGGCAAATACGTACTTACATTTACGAATTTGTACTTACAGCGAAGAGCGCCGGGGAGCAATGGTATCGTTGGTTATGTGTCTTTATGTGTCCAGGGTATGGGTCCGGGTACGACCGAAGCCGCCTCTTGCCAAGTCTTGGATTTCGCGGCACGATGATGGCTGACGCTTGACGAGCTCCATGAATCAACCGCTTCCCATCCATGGTTGTAGTGATCGCGGGCCGATCGAGCTGTTTCAGGCCACGCTTCCGGTTCACATTGAAGAGGCTCGCGAGCTCTTCCTGGAGTATGGTACTTCGCTTGGCTTTAGCCTGTGTTTCCAGAGTTTCGATGAGGAATTGCAGGGGCTTCCCGGGGCTTACTCGCCGCCTGCCGGGCGTCTGCTGCTGGCGCGCTCCGGAGACTTTTGTGCCGGATGCATTGCTTTGCGCAAACTCGAAACCGGGATCTGCGAGATGAAGCGGCTTTACGTGCGGCCGGAGGTGCGGGGGCTTGGGCTGGGCCGAATGCTGGTGGAACGGTTGATTGCCGAAGCGCGGGCGATCGGCTACGAGCGCATGCGGTTGGATACGGTTGGCTCGGCCATGCAGGATGCGATCGCCCTTTATCGCAAAGTGGGGTTTCGGGAAATCCCACCCTATACGAATATTCCGATTGAAAGTGCGTTGTGGATGGAACTATTGCTGTAGAGCTTCGCCGAGAGGTTTTCCCGCTGTAGGCTTGATGGTTGCCGGCGAAGGCGTCGGCGATGCCTTATTAGCAGTTGAACCGGCGTTCGGCGCTCCTGCTGGCGCCGGGGCCTGGCTGGCAGGAGGGTTGGGAGAAGTCGGGTCTGAGTCGCGGCTGAGAATGACGATATCCACGCGGCGGTTCGCGCTGCGACCCTCCACCGTGAGATTGCTGGCGAGCGGATGATATTCGCCGTACCCGGCAGCGCTCAAGCGATCAGGGCTGAAGCCCTCGCGGACGATGAAGACCCGCACAATCTCTGTGGCGCGCGACGTGGAAAGCTCCCAGTTGGAGGGAAACTGCGCGGTGTGGATGGGAGTGTTGTCGGTGTAGCCCTCGATGCGCAAGCGATAGTTGTGCTTGCCCAACATTCCGGCAATGCGATCGAGGGCGGCTTCCGAGGCGGCCATCAGATGGGCTGAACCACTCTGAAAGTTGCCCGCGATCATGTTGCAGATTTCGCCGAGCGCGTCGCCTACCTCGCTCTGTGAGGCGGCGGCGTCGCCTAACATTTTCGTGGCCATCTGGCCCGCGCTCTTCGCGCTGCAACAGACGGTTATCACTCCGCATAACGCGCCTGCCAGACCGATCATGGCGGTGAATTCGGCGTTGGGAGGATGTTCGGCTTGCGCCACCGGCTTCACCCTGCATCCCAGCATGATTTCGAAAACTTCCTCGACCGCCAGTTCGAGCACAGGAAGCCAGTTCTCCTCGCGGGAGCGGGTAATAAACGACGTATCTGTGCTCATGGTTTTTTCACCAGCACGGGCAATACGTGCTCTTTCACCTGATCGGGGGTGAGGGGCTTGCGGATGTAGCCGCGAGCTCCAGCCGAGAGTGCCTGGACCACATGCGACTCACTGCCTTCGGTGGTGATCATCACGATCGGAACGCCCTTCGCGCATTCCAGTTTTGCGGCCTCGCGAACGAATTCCAGCCCATCCATGACCGGCATGTTGATGTCGCACAGAATCAGGTCGACGGGGTTGTCTTGCAACGAGGCCAGCGCTTCGGCTCCATTTCCCGCCTCCGTAACCTTCACCAGGTCGACTCCCGCCTGGCGCAGCGAGCGTTCTACTATTTTCCGCATCACCGAGGAGTCATCCACAATGAGGGCCCGTATCTTATCCATCGGTTCCCACCACTCCGCGGCGTTGCGTGGTTATGCTGCAGCACGCATTCCGCTGTTTTTCTGACTGACTTCATGTACATCGGCAGTTCCACTTCTCCCTTTAGGAGAGAGGTCACGCCGCGTACTTTCGTCAGGCCATGAACCCAGCTCGCGGATAGGGGAGGGACGGTTAAAAGCTGAAAAGGGCGACTGGCTGACCCTTCGGTAACCGCAGGGAGGCAAGGAACGGTTATGGGCGAGGCGCCGATATCGCGCTGTTCGGTGAGATCCCGATCCGCGGGTACTTGCCGTTAAGCATTCCGAATATTGCCGATGGGGCGCAGGCATTGAAGGGCCGGCGAAATAGAAATTATTCTTGGCCGCACGCAGGCCGGTTCAGTGGACAGGTAGCGATCTCTGCGCCACAAAATCGTCGCGGCATTGTTTCGCTGCGGAGAGCAACTCGGTAAACTCAGGCGTGCCGCGCAGCTTGGCCCAGACGGAATCGTTCTGCAAACCTGTGTAAGCACAAAAGTGTCCCGCGATCGAACTCTTCAGCAATTGCAGAGCTGCCTCTTTCTGCCCGCAGAAGAGAAGGTCGCCCGCCACAACGTAACGGGGTTCGGGATCGGGATCGGCGAGCCTCGTGGCCACCACATCCCGGGCGAGCCGCGCCACATCAGGAGATGACGGGTTTTCAAAGCACACCCTCATCATCTGATAGCCGAATTGAGGGTCATCTTTGAGTTTTGCGGCCATTTCCTTCGCCTGGGCTAGCTTTTCGTCGCGAATGTAGTGCCGCATCATATTATTCGATGCCCAATACGATCCAGCATCGAGCTGAAGAAAATCCATCGCGCGCCCGTAGTTACCAAGTTGGTCGAAGGTGAACGAACATGAGCGCAGGCCGAAGTTACCGGGATCGAGGGCCAACGCGGCTTCACATTCGTGGGCGGATTCCTCGACGGCCCCACCATAACGAAGGAGGTACGAGAGTGCGAAGTGGGCCTGCGCATCCTCTGGGTGCCGCTCCACTAGCGCCTTTGCGTCCTGGTATGTTTTGGCCACTTGACCTTGTTCGACTCGGTTGGAGATCAGCCATGCAATCGCAAAAATGTAGTTGGGATCAAGCGAGATAGCCCGTTCCAAGGCGGCGTCCCCACGCTCGCGCACGGCGTCGCCGCCATTCGAATAGGCCGCGTCATAATGATAGCGAACTCCGAGATAACCCCAGGCGGGCGCGTAGCTCGGGTCGAGCCCGACCGCGCGCTCGAGCATCGCGATCGCATCCTTATTAGGCTGCGGATCATGCGGCAGCGCGATGCTGCGCAGATAGAGATCATAGGCCTCTTCATTCTTGGGATGAGTAGCAGCTTCCCCTGCATCGACGCCCGCGCCCAGCGCCGGGACCAATCCCTGGCGAACCTTTGCCGTGATCTGGTTGCGCATGGCGATCAGGTCGGGGGCGGCAACCGTCATGGTGTCGCGCCACAGTGTGCGATTATCGGCAATGTCGACGGCCTCGAGCGTGATCTGAATCTGGTCGCCCTGCTTCATGTAGTGTCCGGTGACCACGTCGGTCACGCGCATTGCCTTGCCCGCTTCCTGCAAGTCAACCGTCGGAGAGTCGTACTTGCTGGTGGTGGCAAACGGGCGGATGGTCAGTGAACGAACATAACTGAGCGCAGTGGCAATTTCGTCGGCCAGAGCCAGGCGCAGAAAATCCACGTCTTTGTCGGCGCCAAGGTTCTGCAAAGGGAGAACGGCGATGGTCTTTTGACTGGCAGTGATTACGGCGGGCGCGGAGCGTTGCTTAGCGAACCAGAAAAAAGCAGCCAGGGCAATGATCGCAAGCGCGGCGAGTGCTCCCGCGATTTTCACATAGGAGCGGGTGTTCGTCGACGCAGGGGACGTGGCGCTTACGGACGCTGAAGAGGCTGCCAGCGTCGACGATGGCGCCGACGGTGGCGGTGAAATAATCGATCCAGACGAACTCGAGGGCACCGCTGGTGTCGATGTAACCTGAGAGCCGCTTTCATGCACAGCGGCGACCGACCCTGAACTCCCGCGCGCGCCGGGCCGCGACTCCGTTTCGCGTTTGAGTCGCTTCAGGTCGGCCCGCATGTCGGCTGCGTGCTGGTAGCGCAGTTCGCGATCTTTTTCCAGCGCCTTGTTGATGACGTCCTCAAGCTTCGGCGGGAGGTTAGGGTTCAGCCGTACTGCTGGGACCGGATCACGATCCAGAATTTCGTGCGAGATTACCCCCGAGCTTTCGCCACGGAAAGGCAGAGCGCCCGTGGCCATTTCATAAAGCACGGCGCCGAAAGAAAATAAATCGCTGCGGGCGTCCAGTTCTTTCGCGCGCACCTGCTCGGGCGACATATACGCGACTGTGCCGAGAGTAGAGCCGGGATTCGTCAAGTGCTCTTCGGTCATTAATACTGCTGTCTCTTGCGCAGTGGCAGCTGTGGCCTCCAGTCCCCGGGTGCCTCCCGGCACCACTTTGGCCAAACCGAAATCGAGAACCTTGGCATGGCCGCGCTTGGTAATAAAGATGTTCGCCGGCTTGATGTCGCGGTGGACAATGCCTTCGGAGTGGGCAGCATCGAGAGCGTCGGCAATCTCAATCGCCAGACCAAGCAGCACATCGGTCTCGATCGGACGGCCGGCAATCCGATGCTTCAGCGTAACGCCATCGAGAAACTCCATGACGAGGAAGGGATGGCCATCCTGCTGCCCGATCTCATGGATAGTGCAGATGTTGGGGTGATTGAGCGCCGACGCCGCTTGCGCCTCGCGCTGAAAACGCGCCAGGGCCTGCGCGTCTTTGACAACGTCGTCAGGCAGAAATTTCAGGGCGACGAAGCGGTGGAGAGTAATGTCCTCGGCCTTGTAAACCACGCCCATGCCGCCTCCGCCCAGTTTCTCGACGATGCGGTAATGGGAGATCGTTTGGCCGATCATGAGATAAAAAAAAATTCAGAATTAGAAAAACTTGGCTGTCGGGTCGCTTCATATAACGGGCTTTTTATGCCAACGCGTAGAGATACTCTACGAAGGAGCGCACAGCCCCATCAATCCCCGCAACCTTTGCGTTGGTGGAATCGACCAGATAGTACTCATTCGGGGCATGCGCGCCGGTCCCGTGCCCCAATCCAAAATGTCCGGCGGGAAGATTGAGAGGTTCGGAAGTGAAGATGTATCCCGGCCAGGAGCCAGCCGATCGAGGCCACAGCGCGGGATCCAAACCCAGCTTGCGATAAGTCACGACTTGCGCCTGGATGAGCTTCGTATCCGGCGAGGTCTGTGTCGGATCGTAGCCGCCACTCATATTGACTTCTATATCGCCGAAGCCGTGTTTCGCCAGATGATCTTTGAGAAGTGCCAGCGTCCCCGCAGCCGTCATGTCGGGCACCAGCCGCATGTCAATCTTCGCAACTGCGCGATGCGGCAGAACTGTTTTTCCACCGGGTCCTGTGTAGCCCCCGACCAGCCCCTCTATGTTGATCGTCGGCTTGGATTCGAGCAGCACGAGCGAGTCAAGCCAGTTTGTGTCATGCACCCAATGTTCGACGCCAAGCTGCTGCTTCACTGTGGCTTCACTGCGGCGAGCGGCGACATCCTGAATCATCTTCCTCTGTGCCGGAGTAAGAGGCTTGACCTTGTCAAAAAATCCCGTCACCGCAGGCGTGTGTCCGTCGGCCTCAATCAGAGTGTTGAGCGCTTGCACCAAGTGCCACGAGGGACTGTCGACTTGTGCCTCAAGGCTGGAATGAACGTCATGCTTGGGTCCCCGTCCCCACCGCTCTCCACTCGAAACCAGTTCGAGTTCCACAACGCCCTTGGCGCCGAGCGTTATCTCTACGCCCCCATCCGGATCCTGACCCGCTTCCGGCATGAACACACCCATGCATTTCTTCAACGCAGCGGTCACCTTGGGTTGGCGGACGACCTCCGGAAAGTGGGTTGAGCCAATCTCTTCTTCCCCTTCACACACGAGCACAAGATTTACAGGCAACTTTTTCCCCGCTGCCTTGAAGGCATGAAGAGCGCCCAGAAAAGCAGTTTCCGGGCCCTTCTGGTTCACCGCGCCGCGACCGACGCAGATCCTGCCCAACCCCTCCTTGTCGACGATCCGCCCTTCAAGCGGAGGCGAAGACCACTCCGACGGATCGAACTGTTTGACGTCGTACATAAAATAAATGCCGACGGTGGTTGCCGCCCCTGCGTCAAGGATGCCGAAGACCCCAGGCTTGCCCGATGTTGGCATAATTTCTACGTTCGCGAATCCGGCGTCGCGAGCGAGTTGCGCCATATAGTCAGGGCCCTGCGGATAGTTGCGGTTCTCGGCCGCGATCGAGGGCAAAGCGATCCAGTCCTGCAGACGCTTCACGTTCTCGTCATGCATCTTCGGTATTTGGCTCAGCACCGATTGCAGGTCGGAATTGTCGAAAGCGAAAACAGAGGTTGGCAATGCGGCAAAGGCGGCTCCAGCAAGCGCGCCGTGGATGAACTCCCGACGATTGAAAGCGTTGTGGATCGAGTCAATCAATGTATCCCCCAGTGGCCGAATAAAGACAACTACTCTTTGGTTGGCCGAAGACTCAATTTCAGAAAGACAACCATCTGCTTTTATGGAAGGTCATCATACCAGTTGGTTCCCTGCAAACCAGCAACTTTTTCTAACCGAGGCGAGGAGATAATTTTACCGACCTCCGATATCCGTTGGTGACAGGGACTGAGTCATCCCGATGCCTGGCAATTCCGAATGTTCGTTATATGTATATAATGATACGTACAATATGGACAGTACAAATGTCCACGTGGAACATTATCGCAAATTGTTCGCTTTTTGAAGTAGCGCCAGGTGCGCCATCCTTCCGCGTCTTTTGCGGACGGTTGAGTCCCTAAGTAATTCTCGGAGTAGTGATAGCGCCTTCTGCTGCCGACCTTACCAGCGCCGCGTACTTGGCGAAGACTCCGGTCTTATACCGGGGGGCTGGGGCTTTCCATTCCGCCATCCGCCGCGTGATCTCGGCGTCGGAGATTTCCAGTTCCAGCTTCCTGGTCTTGGTATCGATGGTGATCTTGTCGCCTTCGCGGATGGCAGCGATTGGGCCACCCAGGGCAGCTTCCGGAGCGACATGGCCGACCATCAGACCGCGGGTTGCTCCGCTGAAGCGGCCGTCGGTAATCAGCGCGACACTTTCGCCCAAGCCTTCGCCGACGATGGCTGCTGTCACACTCAGCATCTCGCGCATCCCCGGTCCGCCCTTCGGCCCTTCGTAGCGGATCACGACTACGTCTCCGGCCTTGATCTGCTTGCTGGTGACGGCCTGCATCGCCGCTTCTTCCGAATCGAAGACGCGCGCCGGCCCGGTTTGCGAACTCCGCTCATGCCCACTCATCTTCACCACTCCGCCGCCGGGGGCCAGATTGCCTTTTAAGATCACCAAGCCGCCCGTCGCCTTCAGCGGCTTGCTCAACGGAGCGATCACCATCTGCCCCGCCGTCTCTTTCGCCGCGTTCGCCTCTTCAGCAAAGGTCTTGCCCGTCACGGTCATTGCCGAGCCGTTTACGTATTTGCCGTCGAGGAGGCGCTTGGCGATTAATGGAATGCCTCCCGCCGCGTCCACGTCTGCCGCTACATACTTCCCCGATGGCTTGAGATCGGCAAGCAGTGGAGTGCGTTCGCTGACGCGCTGGAAGTCGTCGATGTCGAGCGGCAATCCCATTTCTCGCGAGATTGCTAATAAATGTAGAACCGCATTGGTCGAGCCGCCGGTGGCAGCTACTCCTGCGATGGCATTCTCGAATGCCGCGTGCGTAAGAATGTCGCTGGGACGAATATTTTTTGTCAGAACATCCATCACCACTTCGCCGCAGCGGAAGGCTGCTTCGTCCTTGCGCGGGTCCATGGCCGGAATGCTGTTGAAGCCCATTGGCGAAAGGCCAATGAGTTCCATCACCGTCGACATAGTATTTGCCGTGTACTGGCCGCCGCAGGCGCCCGCTCCGGGGCACGCGACGTTCTCTAGTGCGAGGAGATCGGCATCGCTCATCTTGCCTGCAGCATTTGCGCCCACAGCTTCGAAGACGTCCTGAATCGTTACGTCTTTGCCTTGATATTTTCCGGGAGCGATCGTTCCTCCGTAGAGTACGAGGCCGGGAAGGTTCATGCGTGCTAGCGCCATCGCAGCGGCGGGAATCGTCTTATCGCAACCGACAATGCACACCGCTGCGTCGAAGAGCTGTCCGCGACAGACTAACTCGATCGAGTCGGCAATCACCTCGCGGCTCACGAGCGACGCCTTCATGCCTTCGGTGCCCATGGTCTCGCCGTCGGAGATGGCGATGGTATTGAACTCCATGGGCGTGCCGCCGGCGGCGCGAATGCCTTCTTTCACCTTCGCCGAAAGGCGGCGCAGGTGGAAGTTGCAGGGCATGGTTTCGATCCAGGTATTGGCGACGGCGATCAGCGGCTTCGCCAGGTCGGCGTCGGTAAAGCCGATGGCTTTGTACATGGCGCGTGCCGGAGCCTGGTCGCGCCCGTCCGTGATGTAGCGACTGCGATGTTTGAGGTCCATGAGAAAGGCGCTCTTGGCTCTTGGCCTTTGGCTTTTAGCTAAGAGCTAAGAGCCAACAGCGTTATGCATTCACCACTTTCGGTCCTGTGGGCTTGGCTGCTTCGGTGCTCTTCTTCTTGTCGGTTGGCAGCCATGACATCATCGCGCGCAGCTGTTCTCCTACTTTCTCAATCGGATGCTGCTTTGCTGCTTCGCGCAGTTTGGCAAACTTTTTACCGCCTTTTTTATTTTCTTTGATCCACTCCTCGGCGAACTTTCCGCTCTGGATTTGCTTCAGCACTTTCTTCATCGCCTTGCGCGTTTCATCTCCCACGACCATCTCGCCGCGGGTGAGGTCGCCGTACTCGGCGGTGTTCGAGATCGAGTAGCGCATGCGGCTCAGGCCACCTTCGTAGATCAGATCGACGATCAGTTTCACCTCATGCACACACTCGAAGTAAGCGATCTCGGGAGCGTAGCCAGCGGCCACCAGCGTCTCGAATCCTTTCTGCATCAGCGAAGTGAGGCCGCCGCAGAGAACGGCTTGTTCGCCGAAGAGGTCGCTCTCGGTTTCTTCTTTGAAGGTCGTCTGCAACACGCCAGCGCGGGTTGAGCCGATGCCGTGCGCATAGCTCAACGCGAATTCATGCGCGCGCCCACTGGCATCCTGATGAATGGCGAGAAGCGAAGGAACGCCGCCGCCCTGCGCATAGACGCGGCGCAGCAAATGCCCTGGACTCTTGGGCGCGATCATGACTACGTCAACATCTTTCGGAGGCTTGATGGTCTTGAAGTGAATCGAGAAGCCATGCGAGAAGCCCAGAATCTTTCCCTTGCGCAGATGCGGTTTGATTGACGATTCGTAGAACTCGGCCTGGGTCTCGTCGGGCGTGAGAATCTGAATCCAGTCGGCGCGCTTGGCGGCTTCGGCTGGAGCGACGACCGTCATGCCGTCAGCACGCGCCTGCTTGGCGGAGCCGCGCTGGGGATCGAGTCCGATGATGACGTCGTATCCGCTGTCACGCAGATTCTGCGCCTGCGCGTGTCCCTGCGATCCATAGCCGAAGACGGCAATCGTTTTGTCCTGCAACGCAGCAGGATTGGCATCGTTTTGATAGAAGACTGTGGCCACGAAAAACTCCTTTGTTGAAAGCTAACGATTTCGTTATTAACTAAGTTAGTAACTGCACTGGCTGGAATTAATAGTGTGTTGCAGGCCAGAAACCGACCGATCAGTCGGTTTCAGAAATGCTACGCAGGTCAACCCACTGTGTCAACCACGCCAACCATTGAGCAGACGTAGACGTCGAACCGCGCTTTTCTATCAAAACTCGAAATAGGCCCCGGCACGCGCGGGATGCGCGCTACCGCCGGTGCCGGTGGCGGGCAGTAAGCTTTCTTCAACTCCATGCAGGCTCTCCCACGCAGCCTCGGTGAGCGCGGGATCGGCGCCTACAATGTCGCGAATCATTTGCCAGGCGGCGAGGTTGAGGGCGCCCTCGGGCGCGGGTCCCATCGCCAATGAAACCGAGCACTGCGGACAGAAGCAGATGCGCTGCGCGGCGGATTTCTGGCGTGGCCTTACTCCTACCGTCTGCGCGAAGAGATAGACGGCGACGGATTTTTGTCCGGCTTCGAGTTCTCGGCTGCAACGAAGGCAATATAAGCTGTCCAAAATTCTCGTCCTACACCGATGCGGTATTCGCTCACGCTACTTTCTCGGAAACGATGGTGTTCGCACAAGTACGTAGACAGATTCCCAGCGGGCGTCGCGAATCAACTCCGCGCGAACCAAGCTTTGCTCTAGGCAGAAGCGGAGGCATCGCGCACTCTGATGCCATGGGATCGGGTTCATCGGCAAAAGTCTCGGGGACGTCGCGGCGGCAGAGAACCCGGCAACAGGTGGCAGCAGTTTGTTATCGGATCGGGCGGCGCGGGGTTGAATTTCTTCTGGTGCAGACGCGCGGTGGGCGCTGGATTTTTCCGAAAGGCGGCGTCGAGCCAGGACTGACGCTCGCGCAATCCGCTGCTCTCGAGGCTTTGGAAGAAGCAGGTGTGCACGGCCGAATCGAGGAAATTCCGTTCGCGCGCTACTTTCGCCGTGCGCCCGACGCGGGTATTTCCGATGCCGCCGTCGCTGCTTATCTTTGCGAAGTAACTCGGCGGGAGGCGCCGCAGGAGGCGAATCGCAACCCTACATGGTTTTCGGCGGAAAAAGCAAAAGAGCGGCTGCGCCATGATCGCGCGCCGCACTTCGGTCGTGAGCTGTCGCGCATGGTCGAACGCGCCTGTTCGCGGATTGAGCTGTTGCAGAGCCACGTTGCTGGCTCTCGGAGTTTCGAGCACAAAGATGAATTACAGAAAGTCCGCTTTGATATTTGGGAAGCTGGACGCTTCCATGAAGGGCCCAAGCGGGCGGCGTTCGTGCGGCACGTTCTACACCGGCATCCGGCGCTCAAAGCTGAGCTTCGAAGTGTTCCTGTGATCGGCACGAAAGAGATCGGGTGCAGAGTTCTGCGCCTTGGCGCGGGAGTCGACTCCTCTTCCGAGCCAGTCCGCAACGTCACGGCGATTGATGACGCGTTGGCTGCGGGTGCGGCAAAGCTTGGCAACACGCCGTCTGCCAAACACCGGAACGTCCGACGAATAAACATTTCGTGGGGCCACGATAGTGGAGCGAAACGCTGATTCCGCGATACCATCTCTGTGATGCTTCGCGAAGCTGCGATTGATTCCCGTCACGAACCCCGCCTGGAACCTCGGCAGGAAATCCTGCGCACGGCGGCGCGCCTGTTTCAACAACAGGGATACGACGCCACGTCGATGAACGATGTGGCGGCGGCGCTCAAGTTGTCGAAGGGCGGCCTCTATCACCACTTCCAGTCGAAGGACGAGATTCTTTTTCACATCATGTCGCACGCCATGGATATCACAGAGGCGCGGGTGATTAATGTGGTGCGACGGATCGATGGAATGGGAGCGGCCGCGAGCGGTGGGGCGGGCCGCATGGACGGAGCTCGCGCTGACGTAACCCATGTCGACGCGACTGAAGCGCGGCTGCGCACGCTGATCCGGTTGCACATAGAGGTTGTGCTCAGTCCGGAAGACCGCGAGATCACGGTGATGCTGCACGAGAACCATCCGCTGCCGCCGGCGCTGCGGCGCAAGATCAATGCGCGCAAGAAAGATTATCTGCACTTTGTCGAGCACCTGATTGCTGACGTTCAGCGGAGCGCCCAGCGCGATGCCCAGCGCAAGCCTAATTCGCCATCGACCGTGACGCCGCGCGCGGCCGCGCTGGCGCTGGTCGGGATGATTAACTGGATTTATCAGTGGTACAAGCCGGACGGGCCGCTGACGGGAGAGGCGATCGTGCAGCAGTATACGGATATTTTCTTTCGCGGCGCGATTGGGTAGTGCGCAATTTTAGTTTTTAGTTCCCGGTTCTCAGTTCTCGGTATGCCCCAGCTATTTCACATCGACGATCTCTCTCGTCAACGTGCGAGAAAAGGCAAAGCTTACTTCGAGTTTTTGCGCGTTCCGGCGATGAGTGCTGGCGTTTATGCATTGCCCAAGGGCGGAACTGATCCGCAGAAACCCCACCGCGAAGATGAGATGTACTACGTCGTGCGCGGAGTTGCGCGGATGCAGAATGGATCGGAACATTACGAGGTGCGGGCAGGCTCGGTGATTTTCGTCGAGGCTCGGGTGGAGCATCGCTTCTACGATATAAGGGAAGAGTTGGAATTGATTGTGTTTTTCGCTCCGTCCGAGCGGGAGTGAGATTCGCACACGGCAAAGGAATTTGCTTTTCCCAATGACCTGCCACGTGGAAAGAGAACAGCCCGCAAGCTTTTCAGCCTGCGGGCTGGCCGGTGGACTGTTTGGGATTGACTGAGGTGGTCACTCTCGTGGCCCCTCGCTCGTTCCGGTGCCGGGCACGACTTGTGACCGGCGGATCAGCCCAAATTCACGGATTGTTTGCGAGAGATTGTCCCCGATTTCCCCGACCAAAGGTTCCTCGAGAACTCCGCTTAGAGCAACCGCCCTAAGACTCAGCCACCTCACCTGGTCTGGTATTTCTACTATGTGAATCAGAACTTATCATCCGACCACCTCCTTTCCGGTGTAAGCGCAGATTACAAAAAAAGAGAGGGCTGAGTCAACAGCACTGAGGTGGCGTACCGCGAGAATCAATAGCACTGTTCTCACTTCCCGGTTCTCAGTTCTCAGTGCGAGGCGTCAGGGTAGACGCTGAGAATCTGAAACCAGCGGGAAATCCGCGCCCGTAAACTGCACGTGTCAAGATCGCTGGCACTCGCAGTACATGCCCGCCAGATACCTACCTTCGTTACTTCCCGTTCCCTAGACTTTGAGAGAGGAGTTGTCAGGTCTCAGGTCTCAGGTCTTAGGTCTCAGGTCTCAGTAAAACCTTGGGAGCTCAGCGCGGCCTTTCCTGATTTTTCTCGAACTGAGAACTGACAACCGGCAACTGGGCTCACCCCTTCCATCGGTATGCATTTTCTTGGGGCAGTCCTAAATGCGCGAGGACGCGGTTGGCGAATTCCTGCGCCATGGCCTCCAGGGTTGGCGGGTGGTTATAAAACGTCGGGATGAGCGGGAAGATGGTCGCACCGGCGTCAGCGGCAAGCGACATGTTGCGCAAGTGAATTTTGTTCAACGGCGTCTCGCGGACGCATAGGACGAGAGGCCGGCGCTCTTTGAGAGTGACATCGGCGGCGCGTTCGAGGAGGCGCGAAGCGATGCCGTTGGCGATGCGGCCGAGGGTGCCAACGCTGCACGGAATGACGACCATGGCATCAGCGGGATACGACCCGCTGGCCACGTTGGCGCCGATATCGTTGTTCGCCTGTTGCTGAATCTTCGCCGAGGGCGCGCCGATGATTTGACGTAGGAGATCAGAGCGGCCTTCTATGCCAAGTTCTTCGGCCATGACGCGCAGGCCGCTGTCGGAGGCGATGAAGTTTAGGGTCTTTACCCGAGGGTCGCGTTCGGCGGCAAGTAGAAAGTGTTTGAGAAAAATCGATCCGCTGGCGCCGGTGGTCGCAATCGTCAGGTTTTCCGGCGGCATGGGCAAAGTTAGCGCTCCCCGAAGTCCGATGAAGGTCGGAGGTTCGAAAGCTGAGGATAGGGATGCTCCGATGGCAAGTCAAGGCGACTAGGTAATTCGCTTTACGACCTGGCTCTGCGGAGCCCGCATCTATAGGTCGGTTGAATTGCGGTTGCAGGTCGTTGGCTGGTTCGCGAGCGAGTTCGAACTTCTAGGGCGAGCGGCAAGCGGATTAAGCAGGGAAGAGCGCAACTATAAATCATGGCCACTATGGGGATTTTGCGATCGCGACGCAGCGCCGCCCAGCTCCACGCCCTGGCCAGCGTGGAGCGCGAGATTGGCGCCATTGATCCGGCCGCCGGACGCAAGTATCTCCGCGATTTTCGAGAGGCCTATCGCTCCTACGATAACGTTCTAGGCGCTAGCGATGTTCGCCGCCAGGTTGGCAAGGCGGGAATCGTCCTGATCGGCGATTATCACGCGCTGCCCAATTCGCAACGTTATCTGGCGTCGCTCCTGCGCGATTCGGATCTGCGCCAGCGCCCTGTAGTGCTTGGCGTCGAAACTATTTTTTCGCGCGATCAGCACATTCTCGACGAATGGTCGCGCGGCGAAATCGACGAAGCCGAATTGCGGCAACGAATACGCTTCGATCTCGACTGGGGATATGACTGGCTTCCGTTTTACGAATTGCTCTCGGCCGCTCGCGATCGCGGTGCATTAGTCTATGGGCTTGATTGCATGCCTCGCGAAGATCTGCGCAAGATCGGAGCTCGCGACCGCCACGCATCCGATAAGATCGCTGAACTGCGGCGCCGTCATTCGGACGCGCTGATTCTGGTGCTCTTCGGCGAATCGCACCTCGCGCCACAGCATATGCCGGCCTTGCTGCAGCAGCGCCTTCCCGAAGAGCCGGTGCTCACCGTACTGCAAAATGTCGATGCGCTTTACTGGCGCGCTGCGGGAGAAACCCACGATCATATTGAGGCCGTGCGGATTGACGAAGATACGCTGTGCGTCTTTAACGCAACGCCGCTGGAAAAATACGAGAACTATCGACTCTGTCTCGACCGCTGGCGGCGCGGCGATAACGACCATAGCGCGCCTGACCTTGCCCCCACACTTTATAACCTGATCGACGGCATGGTGCGGTTTCTTGGGATCAATCAGTATTCGCCGCACAACACGACGCAGCCGAGACTGCTGGTTGACCTCATGCCTGAGGTCCATTCGCGCAACTCTGACGGGCTGCTGCGCCGTTTGTTGTCACGCAAAGGATTCACGGCCCAAGACCGCCGTTCGCTGCTCCGCCAGGTGCGCGAGCGCGGCAGCGTTTACCTTGCGCCGATCAACGCTATCTACGTGCGCCAGTTTCGCATGACTTCGTCTGCCGAAGATGCCATGCGCTTCCTTCATCAGGCCTGTCGCGGGTTGCCAAATCGTTGCAACGGCAAGGCTGGCGCGCCACACGCCGTACCGAGCGTCCCGCTCGATAGAGACGACACGTTTTACCTTGCCGTGTTTGAACATGCGCTCGCCTCTTTCGGGTCGCGCATCCTGCATCCCACGAGGCCGGTCGTTCGCGACAGCGATGTGGATGAGCTGTTCGACGTGACGCGCGAAGATCTCGCAGAGCAAACTTCGCTGCCGTTCGCCGACGCGGTCGAGGCGCTCGACTTTCTAACGCAACAGCGCCGGGCAGCAGCTAACGATCCGCTGATGCACGCGCCAGCCTTCAGCGGCCGCAAATACGAATACGTCGCCGAGCAACTCGGATACCTCACGGGCAACGATCTCTACGACGCCTATCTCGAAGGCCGGTTAAGCTGTGCCGGATTGCGCAAGCTGTTCCTAACGCATATAGAAAAGCCCGGAGTCGCGCGCGAAGCCTACATTCAGCTAAGAACGCGACTGAGTTCGGGACAGCGCGGGTAGATTCTCCGCCGTTCTGCCGATAAGCGCGCAGAAATTTCAGATTTCTCGCCCACTGCGGTATTCTCACCTGTCCAATGCCTGACGACTTTCCATTGCAATCGCAGATGCCTGACGCGCTTATGCTGTTCGGCTTCTGGTATCGGGCGCTCGCGGCCGATCAGGTCCGGAGTAGCGAGCTGGCAAAGACGATGTTGCTGGAACAGCCTCTCGTTATTGGACGGGACCGGCGGGGCCGGCCCTTTGCCTTGCGCGACGCCTGCCCGCATCGCGGCATGCCGCTTTCTTGTGGACACTTTGACGGCCAGCAAGTGGAATGCTCGTATCACGGCTGGAGATTCGACGCGCACAGCGGCCAGTGCCAGCTGATTCCGTCGCTTGTCCCCGAGCAGACTCTGAAGGTTGATCGCATCTATGCCGGCAGCTATCCATGCGAAGAGCGCGACGATTTTATCTGGGTCTTTATTCCTGATCCTGGCCCGGCGGGTGCGGGATTCTCGAAGCCTGCGCCTGCGCCAACTCTGGCACCTGCGATTCCTAAGTTTAGTGAACACTACAAACTTGCTTATCTCACGGCTGACCTCCCGTGCTCGGTCGATCACGGCATTATTGGCCTGATGGATCCGGCGCATGGGCCCTTCGTTCATCAGGCTTGGTGGTGGCGCACGCGAGGTTCAATTCACGAGAAGCAAAAGAATTTCGAACCGATACCCTATGGCTTTCGCATGAGCGCGCATACTCCCAGCTCAAACAGCGCACCCTACAAGCTTTTGCGGCTCTACGCCGACGCTGATTCGATTACGACCACTATTGATTTCGTGCTGCCCAATCTAAGGTCGGAAATTATTCGTGCCGGAAAATATTGGTTCTCGAGCCTGACTACTGTCACTCCAATCACGCGCAATCAGTGCCGCATCGATGTAGTGGCGGCGTGGAATTTGTTTCGCTGGATTCCGTTCGGCCGACAGCTCTTGAAATTCGTCTTCGCAAAATTTGTAGAGCAGGATCGCCGCACGATGGAATTGCAATCCGAGGGACTGAAGCACGATCCGCATTTAATGCTGATTGACGACGCCGACCGGCCGGCTAAATGGTATTTTGGTTTGAAGAACGCGATGCTGGAAGTGAAAAAGAATGGCGGAGAGTTTCGGCATCCGATGAGCGGACCAGTGACGTTGCGCTGGAGAAGCTGAAAAGGCAGGTGACAGGTTACGGGTGACAGGAAAAGTTTTGGTTCCTGCTCCTTAGCTTTCCTGTAACCTGTCACCCGTCACCTGCGACCTACTCTCCGATTAGCCAGTCCATTGCCTCTTCGCGTGTTTTGAAGGTCACAATTTCGCGTTGTGAAAAATTGTGGAAGTTTTCCATGAAGGCGTGGGGGATGCTTTCTGCTCCGACCCATGCCGTCTTCTTCACGAACGGGCGATCGAGCGTGAGCACTTCTTTAATCCTCATCGCGACCGCGTGATCCACAGTAGCGCCGCTAAAGTCGGCGAGCGTAACCAGCGACTCGTGCCCGTGCTGCGCGACTGTGATGCGCACATACTCGAGCAGAAGCTGCATTTGAGCCGCATCGGCATGCGAAAAATCGAGCAGCAGGATGCGCTTGCCTTTGTGCTCGACGAAATGGATGCGATCGTCCATAGCCGTGAAGAATCTACGCCAACAATGACTCTACTACGCCGTAAGCGTCGCCCAGCGCCGCATCGAGGGCTGCGGCGTCTTTGCCGCCTGCTTCGGCGAGATCGGGACGGCCTCCGCCTTTGCCGCCAACTTTCTGCGCCACCGGTCCTATAACTTTTCCCGCCTGAATGCGGCTGGTCAGATCTTTGGTTACGCCGACGATCAGCGATACGTTTCCATTCGACGCCGAACCTAGCACGATTACGGCGGAGCCGAGCCTGTCGCGCAACTGATCGACCAGCGTGCGCATCTGCGCGCGCTCTAGATTGTCGACGCGGTGAGCCAGCACCTTGACGCCGCGAACTTCTTTCACTTTTTCGCTGATGTTGGCGGTGCTCGACGATGCCGACTTCATGCGCGCCTGATCGAGTTCGCGCGCCAGCCGCTTGATCTCGGCGTCTTTCTTTTCGAGCTCCAGTTTCAGGGCCTCAGCTGGTGACGTCGAGTCGGAATGGTTTGTCAGCCCGGCTACCACACCTTCCAGTTCGTGATCTTTGCGGAAGTGGCGCAGCGAGCCTTCTCCGGTGACGGCCTCGATGCGGCGGACGCCAGACGACACGCTTCCTTCTTTCAGGATTTTAATCAGGCCGATTTCCCCGGTTTGGGCGGTGTGCGTCCCGCCGCAGAGTTCGGTCGAGAAATCTCCGATCTTGATGACGCGTACACGATCGCCATATTTTTCGCCGAAGAGCGCCATGGCGTGATACTCGTTGATGGCCACGTCGATCGGGACGTTCTCGATGACCTCGACGCGCTCGTTGCGCAGTACTTCTTTGTTGATGATGTCTTCGATGTCTTGCAGCTCTTCTTCGGCGACTCCGGTGAAGTGGGAAAAATCGAAGCGTAGATGGTTTGGAGCGACTAGCGATCCCGCCTGCTTAACGTGCTTGCCGAGAACTTCGCGCAGTCCGGCCTGGAGGAGATGCGTAGCCGTGTGATTGCGCATGGTGGATTCGCGGATGGCGGTGTCGACAACGGCGTCCACTTTTTGGCCGAGGCGAATTGGCTGCTTGGCTGTGACTTGGTGCGCGCGCACGCCCTGCACAGGGTAGTAGCATCCGGTCACTTCGGCGACGATGGTGTTGTGATCATTGGAATTGGAGTAGAACCATCCGCGATCGCCAACCTGGCCTCCGGATTCGGCGTAGAAGGGCGTGTGGTCGAGAATGATCTCGCCGGATTCGTCGGGCTTGAGCTCCTGCGCACCCTGATTGCCTTTGATGATGGCGAGCACTTCGCAGTTGTCGGAGCGCGTCCGGCGGTAGCCATCGAACGTTGAGGTCGGCAGCTTCTGGTAGGCAGGATTTGCAGTCTGCTTGGCCGCGCCCTTCCATGAGGCGCGGGCGCGGGTTTGCTCTTCGGCTAACGCATCCTCATACCCATTGATGTCTAAAGTGATGTCATTATCTCTACAGAAATCCTCGATGAAGTCCCGAGGAATGCCGTGGGTGGAAGCGAAATAAAACGCCATGTGCCCATCGAATGCAAGAGTCCTCCTATGCAGTACATGTGACCACTCATCGGGAGTTAGTCCGGGCGAGCGGTCTTTCAGTGCTTGGAACTCGCTCCTAGGGATCAGGTGCATTCCTTTCGCGGCGTTCTTCAAGCCCTCTAGGCCGATTGCGAGCGTGCGCGCAAATTGTTTCTCCTCAGCGAGGATAGATTTCGACACGAATCCCGCCGATTCCTTCAGTTCCGGATACGCATCCTGCATCAGGTCGCGAACGGCTAGGACCATTTCGTGGAGAAAAGGATTTGTCTGGCCCAAGAGGCGTCCGTGCGTGATCGCGCGGCGAATGATCTTGCGGAGGACATAACCGCGCCCTTCGTTCGATGGAGTCACACCATCGGAGATTAAGAACGTTGCGGCCCGCGAGTGATCGGCGATAACGCGGAGAGAGGCTGCGGACGATTTGCGAGACAATTCCAGTGCGATTTTCACTAGCGGTTCAGCCCCATGCATCTCCAGCAGTTCCATGGCTCGATCGGTCAGCGGCACGAACAAATCCGTCTCGTAATTCGAGATCACACCCTGCAACACCGCCGCCATCCGCTCCAGTCCCGCGCCCGTATCAATCGACGGCTTCGGTAACGGCATCAGCTTGCCGCTGGCATCGCGGTCGAACTGCATGAAAACTAGATTCCAGAGTTCTACATAGCGTCCGCAATCGCAGCCGAAGGCGCAGTCGGCATGACTCTGGTCAGAAGCGGCCACGCCCATGTCGTAGTGAATTTCGCTACAGGGGCCGCAGGGGCCGGTGTCTCCCATCTGCCAGAAATTATCTTTTGTGCCGAACTCGTAGATGCGATCTTTGGGAACGCCTTGACCGAGCCACAGGTCGTAAGCTTCCGCGTCGCGCGGCACTCCGTTTTCGCCTTTGAAAATGGTGACGTAGAGCTTGTCCTTCTCAATACCAAACCACTCCGGTGATGTGATCAGCTCCCAGGCGTATGCGATGGCTTTATCTTTGAAATAATCGCCAAACGAAAAATTCCCCAACATTTCGAAAAATGTGTGGTGGCGGTTGGTGAAGCCTACGTTTTCTAGATCGTTGTGCTTGCCTCCGGCGCGCACGCATTTCTGCGATGTGGTCGCCCGGTTGTAGTCGCGTTTTTCGAGGCCGAGAAAAACGTCCTTGAACTGGTTCATGCCCGCGTTGGTAAAGAGCAGCGTCGGGTCATTGGCGGGGACTAGCGACGAGGAGTGGACTTCGCGGTGTCCCTTCTGGATGAAGAAGTCCAGGAACTTGCGGCGAATTTGTGAGCCGGTAAGCATTGAGGTTTAAGACTGCAAAGATAAATTCTAAATGATAACCACAGAGGACACAGGGAAAGACTGGACCTCTCACCCTTCAGGAGTTTCGTTCTCAAGTTCGGTTAGCGTTTCTTCGTCGATATCCCATTTTTTCAAGATCGCGAAAATCGTTCTTGATCGGAATCCGGCGCGTGTTAATTGCCGGAAGATGCGGGCTGCTTGTTTCTGATCCCTGTCTTTTGGCTTCTGAAGGCGTTTGCGACGAAGGTAGGCGCGGGCGAGGGTTTCTTCTTTCACTTCGTCGTAGGCGGACGAAACCGCTTTCTCGATAACATCGCCATGGACGCCTTTCGCCTTGAGGTCATTGACCACGCGCATGCGTCCGAATTTCTCGTTGTCGCGGCGATAGGAGGAGAAGGCGGCGGCGTAACGGGCGTCGTTCAGGTAGCCCTGATCTTTGAGGCGCACGACAATCAATTCGACAAGAGTCTTGCCGAATTCGGTATCGGCTTCGACGCGATTGCGCAGCAGGCGCTTCAGTTCCGCGACCGAGCGCATGCGGCGGGCGAGCGCACCGACGGCGTATTCGTAGAGTTCGGCTTCGGTGAAGAGCTTTCTCGGACGGGCAAACGCCATGCCTACACGATAGCGCGAGACGAGGTGGGAGGGTTAGCGCTCGCACCTAACATTCAGAGCGCAACCATTATGGGATCGCAATCAACAGGCCTCCGCTGACGCCAAGGGATTGTTCATGGCCCCGGCCAAAGTTGTATTCGTAGGCCGGTTCCACATACCAACCAAATCTATGCTTGGCAGAGGGCCAGAACATAAAATCCAGTACGCCTTCAGCGCTGACGGAGTTCATCGTCATGCTGTATGCCGTTGCATGAACCCACTCCGGGCCGATGCCCAGCATGAACTCGGATTTTTTCGAGAGCGTCCAAGGCTTCTTGTACAGAAGATCGACGTCCCATTCGGTCGAGTGGCGAGCGAAAAGAGGCGTGACGCCAGCCTCAAGTTCCAGCCAGTTTTCTATCGGCGTAACTTCAACAGCGACGGTGGGGCCGAAGCTCGATCCGGCGTCTTTGAGACTCCAGCCAGCGGCCCCTCCCAGCTCAACTATTGCGACGGGCTCCTTTTCTACCGGGTCGACCGACTGCGGGAAGGCGCATCGAGCGCAGAGCAATAAGAATGCGATCACGACCGGTTTTGCCGAATGCACTGGAATGTCCACGCCTATTTCGGAGGCGGAGCCGGGGTCGGGGTTGTCGTCGGAGTTGTCGATGGCGACGCCGTCGGCGCTGGCGGCGGTGTGCCGATTGGCGCGACCAGCACGGCTTTCGCGGAGGGCGGCAATTTATCGGCGTTGGCAACGAGCAGCGCTATTTGCCACATCTGCGTTTCGTTGAGCGACTTGCTGAAGCCGGGCATGCCGCTCAGGCGAATGCCGTTGAATATTTTCCAATAGCTTGCGCCGGGCTCATCGTCGGTTACGCCTTTTCCTTCGAAGAGCACGGGCGGGTGCGGATACATTCCGGTGGCAATCGCGGTTTTTGGAGTGAGCGGCACGCCGTGGCAAACGGCGCAATTCTGCTTGTAAAGCTCGGCGGCCGCCACGTAGTTGGCTTCGGTTGGCTGGATCGGCACAGTTTTCGGCATGTCTTTCGCGATACGCACATTCAGGGCCTTGCTCGCGAAGAAAGTCTCAAACGGCATATCGGAGTCGGTGGTGGCAACTGGCGCGCCGCCGCCGGTGAAATACAAATAACCCGCCAAGGGGATGAGGATGAGCCCGAGCACTAATCCGGCAATGAATTTCACTGGATGTCCTTCCAATACCGTGTTTTTACAAATTTAACATTATCATCGGCATCCAAAATTTGTTTAATGAGCATACAATTTCGGGTACTGCGTCGGGCGCATGGGGTCAGATCCGCCCTAGAGGGAAAAAGAATGCGAATTGTCAGCACGGCGAGCGCGTTTCCTCCTCATTACTATTCCCAGGAGATGTTGCTGGCGGCACTTCAGGAATATTGGGGCGATCAGGTCCAGAACCCGCAGGTACTGCGGCGTTTGCACAAGCACGTGGGCGTCGATGGCCGCTTCCTCTCGCTTCCGAAGGAAGAATATCGCAAGATGAAAACTTGGGGCGAGGCGAACGGACATTGGATTCGCACCGCTAAAGATCTGGGCGAGAAGGCGATTTCGGGAGCGCTGGCAGGAGCCGGCTTGCATGGCCGAAATCTGGGCGCATTCTTTTTTGTGTCGGTGACAGGAATCAGCAGTCCGTCGATTGATGCGCTGCTCATCAACAAAATGGGACTGTGCCGAAGCATCCGCCGCACGCCGATTTTTGGGCTGGGCTGCGTGGCAGGAGCGGTGGCGATTTCGCGGGCGGCCGATTACGTGCGCGCGTATCCGGATCAGACCGCAGTAGTGCTATCGGTGGAACTCTGCTCGCTCACGCTGCAACGCGAAGACGTTTCGATGGCGAATCTGATTTCGGCGGGACTATTTGGCGATGGCGCGGCGGCGGTAATTGTGGCGGGCGCGGAGTGCGGATTCTCCGAAGGGCCCAAGATTCTCGCGACCCGCTCCGTGTTCTATCCCGATACCGAAGAGATGATGGGGTGGGATGTTTCTGAAAAAGGTTTCCGCATTGTTTTGTCGCGCGAAATTCCGAATCTGGTGCGCGCAAACCTGGCGCACGATCTCGACGATTTTCTCGCCGAACGCGCTCTGACGCGCGCTGACATCGGCAACTGGGCGCTACATACGGGCGGGCCAAAGATTCTGGAGGCGACGGCGGAGGCGCTTGGTTTGAAGAATGGCGAACTCGATGTCTCCTGGCAATGCTTGCGGCGCACGGGCAATCTCTCGTCGGCTTCGGTGCTGGTGGTGTTGGAAGAAGTGATGAAAAATCGACGCCCCGCGCCGGGAACACTGGGCTTGCTGGCCGCTATGGGACCGGGGTTCTGCGCGGAATTCGTTTTGCTCGAATGGTAGGCGGCACTGGCCACAAATCGGGCATCTCAAATGCTAACGTGGATTGATTTGTGGCGTTCCCTCTCGCCAAGTCGTGGGATGTTTTTATAGCCGGCGGTGGACCCGCTGGCCTCGCAACCGCGATCGCGGCGCGCGGGCAAGGGCTGAGCGTGATTGTGGCCGACGGCGCACTAGCGCCGATCGACAAGCCTTGTGGCGAGGGCCTTTTGCCGAATGGCGTCGAAGCGCTGCGCAAACTTGGCATCGAGATTCCAGAGGGCGATGCGTATCCCTTTCGCGGCGTTCGTTTCGTCGATGGCAGCACAAAAGCTGAGGCCGAATTTCCGCGTGGAACAGCCTATGGAATCCGGCGAACGCATTTGCATCGTGTCATGGTGGATAGAGCTGCGGCTTGCGGGGTTCGCATGTTGTGGCAGGCGGCGGTTACGGGGCTTCATCCGGAAGGCGCGCTGGTAGCCGGTGAATTGGTGCGCGCGCGCTGGGTGGTGGGCGCAGACGGAACGAGTTCACGCGTCCGTAGTTGGGCAAAGTTGGATGAGCGGCGGGGCGATGCTCGCTCGGGCAAGAATGTACGCTTCGCGTTCCGGCGCCATTATCGCATCGCTCCCTGGAGCGAGTTCATGGAACTGCACTGGGGGCGCGAGTGCCAGGTATATGTCACGCCCGTCGGCCGCGAAGAGGTGTGCGTATCGCTGATCTCATTCGATCCGAAATTGCGGCTGCGCGAAGAAGAGGCGCTCGAGGAGTTCCCGGAACTGTGGTCTCGCCTCAAAAACGCTAAATATGCGTCCAGCGAACGTGGTGCGATTACCGTTACACGCCAATTGAGGCGAGTGTATCGAGACCGCACAGTGTTGGTCGGAGACGCCTCGGGCGGGGTCGATGCCATTACCGGAGAAGGCCTTTGCCTCGCCTTTCAGCAAGCCGCATTGCTCGCCAAATGCCTGGCTGGCGGAGAGCTTGCACGCTACCAACAAACTCATCGAGCACTGCTGCGCCGCCCCACGTTAATGACCCGCTTGATGCTTTTCATGGCCAGACATAGGCGTGCGCGGCAGCGCGTCATGGAGCTATTCCAATCGCACCCCGAATCGTTCGCAGCACTGCTGGCCATGCATGTCGGAGAAGGCTCGGCGCGCGACCACCTCTCGAACGGAATTGCGATGGGATGGGAGCTGCTCAAGGCCTGACGGATGGCGTTGCATCCCCGATTGCTCTCTCCCAATTTATGACTCGCGCGTTTCGCTCTTTCGTTCTGCGATATTTTTCACTGCTGCTCCTGGCAGTTGCGCTGGCGACGCGATCTCCAGCGCAAGCTAGCCCAGAGTTCGTGCTGCAGTTCGACGCTGGGCAAAGCGGCGCGGATATTACGCTCGAAGGCAACCTGCACACGGTGAAGGGCTCGTTCTTGATGAAGCGCGGCTCTATTCAATTTGATCCCACGAGCGGACGGGCCAGCGGAGAAATCGTATTTGACGCAACCAGCGGCAAAACCGGCAACGGCTCGCGCGACAACAAAATGCACAAGGATGTGATCGAGAGCTGGCGCTATCCGGAGATTGTCTTTCGCCCGGATCACGCCGATGGAACACTGACGCCTTCGGGAACCTCGAAGCTTCAAGTGCATGGCATATTCGCGATCCACGGCGCTGAGCATGAGGTTACTTTCCTCGTTGAAATGACGCTGAGCGAAAAAGTCTGGAGTGCGAAAGCCTCATTTCAAGTTCCGTATGCGCAGTGGGGAATGAAAAACCCCAGCTTTCTCCTGCTCAAAGTTGGCGATACTGTGCGAGTGGAGTTTCACGCCGCAGGCAGCCTGGTTCCCCAGTCTGAGACTGACTCGACATCATTTGTTACTTTGTTCTAGTTACTCATTGTTACTAACTGCTGTTACTAACTCTAATCAGTTTCCGTTGGTTAATTGAATGTCTGCAAAGTTTTTCACCTTCCCATTTCCGCAACTGGCAAGTGCTTGCATCGGCTGAGACTTCTAGTTGTTCGCGGTTGGTATCGCGGTTGCACTTATAAGCCTCATCCGCCCACTAGAAAGTGCATCGAGAACGAGAATTGGTTTTGGAGGTTTCACTGTGTTACGAAGCCGTATGTTGTTGTCTCTAGTCATAGCCCTATTCCTCTCGACGTTGGCTTCAGCCGATTCCGCCCCTGTCAATATGACATTCCTTCACCCCGGCACGAACGTTTCCGGCGGTTACTACACTTACCCCTACTATTTCTCGGTTAATGGTGGAAAAGCCACGGCGATGATGTGTGACGCGTTCAACAACCACATCTCAACCGGCGAGAACTGGAATGCGACGGTCAACGGCCTGCTTGCGGGAAAGGGAATGTTTGGCAAAAACTTCCTCGACTATAAGGCGGCGGGCATTATCTTCACGGGCGTAATGAATGGAACGATCAGCGCGACGGCGGGTAATTGGGCGGTGTGGAACCTCTTCACTAAGGGTGTTACAACCAACAGCGCGGCGCTGTCTCTGGATACCGAGGCGTTGCTGCTGGCCCGCCACGCGCCGGCTAGTGAGTTCAAAGGGTTGGTGCTCTACACTCCCGTTGGTGCCAGCCCGGGACATGGGCCGCAGGAATTTATCGGCTACCGCTCCTCCGCGATGTCGACGCCGGAGCCCGGCAGCTTGATGCTGCTGGCGACTGGCCTGATGGGAATCGCAGGCGTTGCACAACGCAAGTTGCGCGTCTGAGTTTGATTTTGATTTTCACGTTTCCGCGACGTGAAGATTTCCTCGTTTCATTTGATTGCCGCCATCAGCGAAAATCTGATGGCGGCTTTTTTCGTTGGTAGTTGGTCGATAGTGGGCTAGTCGTTGGTTGGTCGCTCGTCGTTGGCCGTGTTCCCCCGAACACGCCGCGTGGCCCCAGACACGCAATTTCACTGATCTCCTCCGCTAACTTCATTCCTTTCAATCGCCTGGATTCGGCTTCCCGCGTGCTTTTCTTCGTGCCAGCGCGACGGAGGCAATCATGGAAGCAATGCTGCAAGGCCTGGTAATCATCGGCGGTCTGACGTTCTCGCTAGCCGCCTCTCTGCTAATCGAAGAACTCATCTTTGGACAAATCGTTCGCACGGCGTTTGCGCGCCGCCCCGAAATTCCTAAACCCAATCCTCACCACGCACCACGAAATTGAAAGGAGTACCACCATGCTGCTGCTGAAATATTTGCTGCTGAGCGCGGGAATCGCGATGTTCGTGATCGCCGCTGGGATTCTCACCTATGACGCTTACCTGCTGATTGCTTATCAACGCCGGCGCCTGTACGCCGATCCTGCCGCCGGCACGCCCGGTCCCGCGCCGGCCATGCGTTGGCGCACATCGGTCGCGCTGGTCATGCTGGCATGGGCGCCGCTGCTGGTATCCGCGGGCATTGTTATCGTCCCTAGCGGAATGGCCGGCGTGCGCGTGAGCCAGACTAAGGGCACGCAGGCCGGAACGCTCTATCCGGGCGTGCATTTCGTCACGCCGCTAGTCGAGCGCGTCGAGCTATTCAACACGCGCGACCAGTTGTTTACCACCGGCATAAGTGAAGACGGCCTGGCAAAAGGCGTAGCGAAAGGCGAAGTGCTGCACGTGCAGGCGAAAGAAGGGCTCACGCTCGGCCTCGCCATTACCGTCCGCTACCAGATCGACCCCAAGCGACTCGACTACATCGAAGCTAATCTCCCGCAGCCTGTAGAGAAGGAAATTGTGCCGCCGGTGGTGGCCACTGCCTGGCGCGAACTGGTGCCGGGCTATACGGTACGCGAAGTTTTCTCCGCCAAGCGCGAAGAAGTTCGCCAGCGCTCGGCCGAGATCATCCGCAAACGATTGGCTGCAGACGGCATTGTGGTGAAAGAAGTTATGCTTCGCGACATCGAACTGCCGGAAGAATACGCCAAGGGACTGGAATCGCTGCTGCTGAAGGAGCAAGAGAATGACCGCATGGGCGTCGAAACCGAAATCCATCAGAAGCAGGTGAAAATCGCTGAGGCCGATGCTGACGCAAACAAGGTCCAGGAAGTCAAGCAGGCTGAAGGACAAGCCGCCGTGCGCGTGCTACAGGCCAAGGGCGAAGCTGATGCGATGCAGTACACGCTCCCGTTGAAACAAAAACAGATTGAGCGATCGAAGCTCGAAGCCGAAGCGCGCAAGGAAGCGACGGTAAAGAATGCCGAAGCCGCGGGTGAGGCGAAGCTTATCGACAGCAAAGCCGAAGGCGAACGCCGCAAATTGCTGGCCCAAGCTGAGGCGGAACGCATCCGCCTGACCGCCGCGGCGGACGCCGAGCGTATGGGGAGTGAGGCGGCGATCCTCAAGCAAAATCCGCTGCTGATCAACAAAATCGTTGCCGAACGGCTGTCGGACAAATTGCAGATCATGATGGTTCCCGCGGACGGCAAATTTTTCTTTACCAACGACGTGCTGCGCGGCATGGGAGCGCCGAACCATGCGAGTCAGGCGGAAGACGTGGAAGATGGCAAGTCTCAACAATAGCTGGAGCAGTTTTCAGTTCTCGGTTCTTGGGAAACGGCTTTCTGAGAACTGAGAACCGAAACTTTTCTTGTGAGATTTTCTTATGAACAAGCCGTCGCCAGCCCCGCGCTATAATCAGCGTATTCCACACATGCGGGCGCGAACCTCGAGCGGTCGGTGGCTTGGTTGGCTGAGTTCGTTCATGCTGGTTGCGATTTTTCTACCATCTTCTTTATCTGCTTCACCTCTCGCAGACGCGGCCCGCCAGTTGGCTCAGAAGATCGCCACAGCCTCGGGGCCGGGAGCGTTTGCCCTCGAGTTCACCAACCGTTCGTCGCTCGATGAAAAATCGGTGCGCGAGGTGCGCAGCGCGCTCGAAGCGCAACTGCATGTTGAAGGCGTGCATATCACGAAAGTCGAGCAAGCGACGGGAACGATCGAGGTCGTTCTCTCTGAGAGCCTGCGCGATTATGTTTGGACGGCTGTGATTGCGATCGGATCTGACGAGAGGAAGGTCGCGCTGGTTTCGGTCCCCCGCCCTCCTACGGGCGCTGCTTTTGCTCCCGTGATGTCGATCGTTCTGAAGACGGTGCTTCTGTTCGCGCAAGAGGAGTCGATGCTCGACGTCGCCCTGGTTGACATGCAGGGAGGATCGCGGCTAATCGTGCTCGGCGACGACGCGGTCTCAATCTATCGTCATCAGGGAGCGGGCCCATCCTGGAATTCCGCAGCGAGTTGGGAACGGGAAACTTCGTTGCCCATAATTCACGGGCGAGCTTTCCCCCGCGATTTGCGCGGACGCCTGCAGCTGCGCCGCGATCACCTGTTCGACGTTTATCTGCCGGGCGTGTTCTGCCGGTCGACTCCCAACGCGGTTGCGCCGCTTACTCTCGCTTGCAGCGACACGGACGACCCCTGGCCTCTTACACCCGACGATTCCGTTCGCGCTTTCTACGCCTCCACGCGCAATTTCTTTACTGGAGCGCTCTCACCTGGCATTGGAAAAATCTCGAACGTTCCTTCGTTCTACGCGGCCGCCGCGCTTCAGCGGTCAAGCTACACTCTATGGATTTTCGCCGCGGTCGACGGATCGTTCCATCTGGTGGATGGAGTAACGGACCAGGCAATCCGCGCCGCAAACTCAAAGTGGGGCAGCGATTTGGCCGCGGTTCACTCAAGTTGTGGAACTGGAACGCAGTTGCTGGTTTCGGAGAGCGACGATATAGCGCACGACACATTGCGCGATACTTTACATGTCGCCGCGCGCGACAACCTGCGCGCGTTTGAACTTCCCGATCGCGATCCAGTAGCAGTGAGCGCAGCCGCCCAGTTCGACGGGCGGATCGTCGCGCTCTGGCCGGATAGCAGCGGCAACGGCGCGGCGGCAATCGTAAGACGCAAAGACACGGGATGGTATGAGGCGTATCGGGTATCTGTTACTTGCGGTAATTAGCCTGCTCGGCGTGACTTACAATGCGGCGTCCGCGGAGACGCGTCCGCACTATGGCGGAACCTTGCGGGTCATGCTGCAAGCTTCGCCGAGCGTGCTTGAGCTTCCTCCGAACGCGACGCCTGTCGAATACTGGGATCTGGCACGCACGCTATCTCTGATTGGCGATACGCTGGTGCGCATCGACGCGCAGGGGCGTCCTCAGCCCGCGCTGGCGGTGGCGTGGCAGAGCGACGTGAGCGCCAGCCACTGGCAATTCACGCTGCGCCGCGGAATGAAATTCCATGATGGCAGTCCTGCATCGCCCCTCGCAATCGCGCAGATTCTGAGCGCGCTCCAATCCGGATGGATCGTGCGTGCATCGGGCGATACGATCGCGATCGAGACCGCCACGCCGATGTCTTCGCTGCCGGCCGCACTCGCTCTGCCGCGCAATCTCTTGCTGAAGCGAAATGCCCAAGGCCTCCCCATAGGAACCGGTCCCTTCCTGGTCGCGGAGTGGCAGCCGCAACAACTTCTCAAGCTTGCCGCCAATGAAGAAAGCTGGGAAGGGCGTCCGTTTGTCGATGCGGTCGAGATTGAATTTGGCAAAGCGCTGCGCGATCAGGCAATCGCGCTTGAACTGGGCAAGACCGACGTGATCGAAGAGGCGCCCCAATCCGCGAATTTCTCGCCTCCGCACAGCACGTCTTTATTAGTGTCGTTGCCGACGGAATTGCTCGCGCTCGATTTCCCCGCAAATTCGCGAGCGAACGACCCTCGCGTTCGCGAAGCGCTCACGCTTGCCGTGGATCGCAAGCCGATTCAATCGGTGCTGTTGAAAGGCGCCGGGGAACCCGCCGCCAGCATTCTTCCCAATTGGATGACCGGCTACAGCGCAGTCTTTTCGGCGCAAGCAAATCCGCAAGAGGCGCGCGCTTTGCTTGCCGACTCGCGTCAGGTCGCGCGCAATCTGACTTACGATTTAAATTATGATCCGCGAGACCCGCAAGCCCAATTGATCGCCGAGCGCATTGTTCTCAACGCCCGTGAAGTCGGTATCACAGTGCAAGTCTCGTTGTCGGGAGCGGAAGATATTCGCCTGGTGCGCGTCGTCCTGCCGAGCCCCGATCCGGCAACCTCGCTTAGCGAGGCCGCGCGACAATTGGGATTGCCCGAGCCCTCATTTTCCGCAAAGCCCGACAGCGACGCGCTGGAAGAGTTGTATCGGGCTGAACAGAGTTTGCTCGAAGGGCACGCAGTCATTCCGCTATTCCATCTGCCAGTCGCGACCGCGGTTAGTGGACGCGTGCGCGAGTGGGCGCCCGACGGGCGGGCACGGTGGAGCGCCTCGGAACTCTCGCTGGCTGATCTTTGGCTGGCGGATCCGCGGTTGGCAGATCAACGCATGGCAGATCCGCGGTCGGCGGCTCCCCGCGTTGATTTGCATGCCCAGGCGGAATCGCAATGAGTTTCCGCAAGAAACTCCTTTTGCTGTTTGCCGCGACCGCGCTCGTCTGTGTGGCGGTTATTTCTATTTCCGTCTACAGCACCATTCGGCGCTCATTCGAGCAGGCCGATCAGGACCGCGCTAATGCGGTCGCGGCGCAATTTCGATCGGAGTTCCAACGCCGCGGATCGGAAGTCGCGCGCAGAGTCGAATCGGTAGCCGCCAGCGAGGCCGTGCAACGCATCGCTCTCGATATGAACCGTACCGGCGCCGATCCCAGCGAATACGTTGGCGAGGCGCGCTCGTTGGCGAGTCAGCAGCGGCTCGATTTCCTCGAACTGGTCGACGCGCGTGGAACCATTCTCTCCTCGGCGCAATGGCAGGCAAAATTCGGATATCCCGAGGCGGCGATTCCCCAAGCCGCGATTTCCGGGGCACCGACTCTTGAAGCGCCGAATTCCGAAGCCGCGGCGGCGATCGCTACCGTGCCGCCGGGACCGTTTTTGAAACGCGAAGAGCTTCCGGATGGCGCATCCCTCGGCCTGTTCGCGGTACGCGTGGCGAGTGTCGGAGAACAACCGCTGTACGTGATCGGCGGTGAACGCCTCGACCAAGCATTTCTCTCCACGCTCGACATTCCCGCCGGAACGCGCGTGATGCTTTATCAGAATCTGGACGCCAAATGGAACCCGAAATCGCTACTCGATTTGAATGGGCCGGCCGCCGGAGCCGACCAACTCGCGCCGCTGGTCGCAAAGGTGCGCGATACAGGTCAAGAATCTCAGAGAGTGATTCATTGGACCGCAGACCCGGCTGACGCCGAAGTGTTTCATGGCATTCCGCTCACCGGGCCGAACATGACCAATCCAAACATGGCCGTGCCAAAGCTCGGGGCGAGCGCCCCAAGTCAGCAACTCTTAGGCGTGCTGCTGGTGGGCAGTTCACGGCGTCCGCTCATCGAATTGCAAAGGCAGGTTATCTCTACTGCGATGTTGGTGGGCGGCGTCGGCATCCTGGCGGCGGTGCTGGCCAGTCTGTGGTTTGCTGCGCGGGTCACGCGCCCGGTTGTGTCGCTGGCGGAGGCCGCGCGCCGCGTCGCGGCCGGCGATCTCAATGCCAAGGTCGAAGTTGAATCGAGCGACGAACTGGGAGAACTGGCGGCGTCGTTCAACCGCATGACGGAAGATCTCATGCAGCAAAAAGAACGCACGCTGCAGGCCGAGCGAGTAGCCGCATGGCGCGAACTGGCGCGCCGTTTGGCGCACGAACTAAAGAACCCGCTTTTTCCCTTGCAAGTCACCGTCGAAAACCTGATGCGCGCCAAAGAGAAATCGCCCGAAATGTTTGAAGAAGTCTTCCACGAGAGTACGGTCACTCTGCTCGAGGAAATTAATAATCTTAAAACCATTATTGGCCGTTTCAGCGAATTCTCGAGAATGCCGCAGCCACAGCGCCATCCGATGCAGGTGAACGATGTGGTGCGCTCGGTGCTGCGCGTCTTTCAGGCGCAGCTACAGAGCAAGAATCAGATTGTCGTGCACACGGAATTGGCGGAGGCGCTGCCCGAAATTTCGGCCGATTCGGATCTGCTGCATCGCGCACTGCAAAACTTGGTGCTCAATGCGATCGATGCCATGTCGCAAGGGGGAGAGTTGACGATTCGCACCGCGTCTCTCGGCGACCGCGTCGAGCTTTCGGTTTCCGATACCGGCTCCGGCCTGACGCAGGAAGAATGCGGGCGCTTGTTCACTCCTTATTACACGACCAAGCAACATGGCACGGGTCTCGGGCTGGCGATTGTGCAGTCGGTGGTGAGCGATCATGGCGGCAAGATTTCGGTCGAGAGCACGAAGGAAAAAGGAACCACGTTTCGCATGGAATTGCCCTGCGATTTCTCCGCGCACTCGGTGTCTGTGGGGTAGATTTGGGATGGCATTCCCTTGAGGTCAATGACTGTGGCGCAAAAAGCGCATCTACTGATCGTCGATGACGAAGCCAACACGCTGGCTTCTCTGTCGCGTGCGTTTCGTCTGGAGGGGCATGAGGCGGCCGTCTGCGACAACGCTAACAAGGCTCTCGAACTGGCCAAAGTGCAATCTTTCGATCTGATACTTTCAGACGTTGTGATGCCGGGCAAAGACGGCCTCGCGCTGCTCGAAGAACTCAAAGCGCAAGGCGTGGCGACTCCGGTGGTAATGATGTCGGGGCAGGCGCATATTGAAATGGCGGTGCGCGCCACGCGTCTTGGCGCGCTCGATTTCCTGGAGAAACCGATCTCCACCGAAAAGCTTCTGCTCACCGTCGAGAATGCGCTGAAGCTCGGACGCCTGGAACGCGAGAACCGCGATCTGGAGCGCCGTCTCGGCAAGCACGAAATCGTCTGGAAGGGCGAGACGATGCGCGCGGTGATGGCGCAAGTGGAACGCGTCGCCGCCAGCGAAACGCGCATTTGCATTTTCGGGGAGACAGGGACGGGAAAAGAACTTGTGGCGCGCACGCTGCATGAGCGCAGTCCGCGAGCCGGCGGGCCGTTCGTCACGCTGAATTGCGCCGCGATTCCGGCCGAACTGATTGAATCGGAATTATTCGGCCACGAGAAAGGATCGTTCACCGGTGCGGCTGGCCGCCATCTCGGGAAATTTGAACAGGCACAGCGTGGGACGATTTTTCTCGATGAAATCGGCGATATGCCACTTGCGATGCAAGCGAAGCTGTTACGCGTTCTCGAAGAAGGCGAAGTCGAGCGCCTCGGCGGAGAACGCGCCATACAGGTTGATGTGCGCGTGGTCGTCGCCACGCACCGCGATCTTGAAGCGCAGGTGCGCGAGGTCAAATTCCGGCAGGATTTATTTCACCGCATCTTCGTCTTTCCCCTGCGCCTGCCGCCGCTGCGCGAACGCCGCGAAGACATTCCGGCGCTCGTCGAGCACTTTGCTTTACAGGTCAGCGCGACGAATGGATGGAAGCCGATGCGTTTCACCCCCAGCGCAATTGCCGCACTGCAAGAGCATCCCTGGCCGGGCAATGTGCGCGAACTGAGGAACGCCGTAGAACGGGTAATGCTGCTGGCGACCTCCAACGAAGTCACGGCGGAAACCGTCGCGCTAGCGCTGCCCGCGTCCGCCGCTGCGTCGGGGTCCGCATCGTCCGGCACTGGGCCGCTCGCCGACCGCGTGCGTGCATTCGAGAAACAAACCATTCTGGCGGAGCTGAAACACAATCATCACCAGATCTCAAACACGGCGCGCGCTTTGGGACTGGAGCGGTCACATCTCTATAAGAAGGCTGAGCAGGTGGGCATTGATTTGAAAGCGGTAAAAAGCGAGGGCTGACACGCTGAGGAAGAAGCGTATGAAGCATCTATTGGCGATCGCTTTACTGGTGATCCCCGTGTTCGGCGAACAGCCAAAGTGCAAGGGGAACCCCAAGGTTATGGCTGCCGGTTTCACGGTTCATGGCAGAGCAACATTTGGGGATGGAACACCAGCGCTTCGGATTTGGCCGGTCGGCACGAAAAGTTTGCTTGGCGTCACAGCGGGTCCCAGCGCGGACGACGCCGACGATCCCATTGTCCCGAAGAACTTCGGTATTCCTAATGGTGCTCTTGCTGTTTACGGCAATTTCGAAGTCTGTCCTTTTACGCCTGAGCGACAAGGCTACACGCGGATGGTTTGTATAGAGTCAGCGTCGCACGTCATCGTGAAGCGCTAACCCCTGGTAGTAACGGGTCGCCGCGAGCGGGCACCTTCCGTTTGCAATTTCCCTCCCCGACAGACGACAATCCAATCGTGCCCAGTACTAGCTTTTATCAGGACCCTCAAACCGTCAGTCCCTTCCGACCCGGAGCGCTGGTGATCGCCACGTTGACGAACCCGCGCGAAAAATTCTGGGGTGCGATTCTCCATCTTGCGAGCGAAGGACTCAGCCTGCGCGGCGTGGACGTCGCATCTTTCGATAATCTCGCCTCGCAGATCAAGAACGGCGAGCCTTTTACTTCTGGCGTGGTCTTTTTCCCCATGCACCGCGTTGAACGCATGGAACTGGATCTGCCCGAGGGCAACATCCTCTCGCTCGCCCAGCGCTTCGCCGAAAAGACAGGACAGGATCCCTCGCCGCTGCTGGTGAGCGAATTTCTCAGCAGCGCCCGAGAAAAAAGCGGAGCACGGTCTGGCGGGGACGAGTCGCGATGAACCTGCGGCAAATTCTAACCGCACCCAATCAGATCACGCTCTTGCGCATGATTTTCCTGCCGTTCATCGTTATTAATCTGCTCAAGCAGGATTTCAAATGGGCGTTGGCGCTATTCGTTCTCGCCGGAGTGAGCGATGGCCTCGACGGCCTTTTGGCCCGCACCTTGCATCAGCAAACATTGCTCGGCCAGTATCTCGATCCGATCGCCGACAAATTGCTGATGAGCACGATGTTTCTCGTGCTCTCGATCGAACGCATGATTCCCTGGAAGTACACAGTCATGGTGTTCAGCCGTGATGTCTCGATCCTCGTCATCAGCGGTGTGCTCTTCATGATCGCTGGCTTGCGCGATTTTCGTCCCAGTATTTTCGGCAAGGCCAACACCTTCGCCCAGGTGGCCGCGATTTTCTTCGTGCTGCTGCTGCTCGTCTACCCTGTGCAGTGGGTCTGGATCGCGCGAACTACTTTCCTGCGCGCGACTTTTATCTTCACCATCGTCTCGGCTGTCCATTATGCCTTTCTCGTGCAGCATCGACTGCACGAACCCGCGCCGCCGCCCGCAGTCTCGGTTTAATAACAGGAAAAATCGAGTAACAAAATCTAAACGCAAGGACCAAGGCCGCGGACTGGAGTATCCGCGCCACATTACAGCGAATACCTTATAGACGCGACCTCCGCACACAATAAGATCGGTTCTGCGAGTTCCACCGCTTGTGTCACTTGGCTAGCCAGCGGATGGCATGTGCGGTTCGAATCCGCGGCAAGGTGAGGCAAGGTGAGGCAAGGTGAGGCAAGGTGAGGTAAGGTGCAAAGTTCTGCCATTCCGGAGCCTAGAAACAAATCGATCTTGGCTCGCTATGTTCTCGCGGTGGGGGCTGCGATTGCGGCGCTCATGCTGCGAGGAATACTGGAGCCGTGGCTCGGACTCAATAATCCCTATCATACGGCTTGGTTAGCGGTGGTTTTTGCCGCCTGGTATTGCGGACTGGGGCCGTCGATTGCGGCGACGCTGATCAGCGGGATTGGGGTTTGGTATTGGTTTCTTCCGCCCGCGGGGTCCTTCGCCGTAGAAGATCCGCGCACTACGATTTCGGGGCTGGTGGGCTTCCTGGTTTTTTCAAGTTTCATTATTGGTCTTGGAGAAGCCAATCGTCGATCCGGAGCCAAGGCGAGCGCGGCCACGGCCAAATTTCGCGCTGTGTTCGAGCAAACCTCGGTGTTTGCCGGCATCATGACCCTAGACGGCGTAATGATCGATGCCAATCGACTTTGCCTCGATGTGTGTGGCTACCGCGCCGAAGAAGTTCTCGGGCGCCAATTCTGGGAGACAGGCTGGTGGCGAGGCTCCCGGGAAGTACAAGACAAGATTCGAGCCGGGACAAAGCTAGCGGCCGCAGACACGCCTTATAGGGAAGTTCTGTCTTACCTTTGGGCAGATGGAACCGAACGGCTGGTCGAATTTGAGCTTCATCCGATTCGCGACCAAGACGGTGAGATCATTTTCCTGCACCCCACCGGAGTGGATGTTACGGATGTCAAGCGCGTGGAAGCTGAGCTTCGCAAATCTCACGACGAACTTGAGAAAAGAGTAGAGGAGCGCACGCGCGCGCTCAACGCCAGTTTAGCGTCGCTCGAATCTGAAATTGAACGCCGCAAGACGACTGAGTATGTGCTGCGCGAACTCTCCGCTCGCTCGCTCCGGCTGCAGGATGAGGAGCGTCGTAGAATTGCCCGCGACTTGCATGACAGTATCGGCCAAACGCTCGTCGCGTTAAGAATGATGCTCGATTCCCTTGGTAAGGCCGTGATTTCCGTTCCCAAAGCTGGTGAGATGCTTAGTGAACTCGAGTCTCTATCGAACCAGGCATTGCAGGAGATTCGGGTCACTTCCCACCTGCTGCACCCACCGCTGCTCGACGAGGTCGGCTTCTCATCCGCCGCTCAATGGTATGTGGAAGGGTTTACCAAGCGGAGTGGAGTCAAGGCGAACCTGGAACTTGTAGCGACTCCGCGATTGACCAAGGATGAGGAACTTGTCTTCTTCCGAATTCTGCAAGAGAGTCTGACCAACGTCTTGCGCCATTCTGGTAGCCCCTCTGTGGATATCCAACTGAATTCAGATGCCGAAAATGCGATTCTTTCCATTCGAGATTATGGGAGAGGCATACCTTTTGATAAGCTTTTGAGCTTTCAAGAAATTGGAGCGGGCGTCGGCGTGGGTTTGGGCGGCATGAAACAGCGCGTCAGAAATTTAGGCGGCCATCTTAATGTCCAGAGCGACGGCACCGGCACATGCGTAGTGGCAAGCCTGCCGCTGGCGAAAGCCGAACCTGCAAATGGAGAACCTGCGGAAACGCCCGATGCAGATCCGCCGGACGGAGAAGCGTCTGCTGGCCCCGACGACGAAGATGTGAAGAGCGATTTGCCGGCACCCGCCGCTTAAATTCGGTCGTGTTCAAATGCTCCGAGGATATTGGGCTGCCATGATTAGCGCGCACGATTCCGCAGCATCAGTTGCTTGCATTTTGAGTGCGGCTTCCATTTGACCCCTCTTCTTTCGCGCCCCTAGAATGAGAGGTTCTTGCTCAGCTCCAAATGTCGCCCACGACTCTGCGAATCTATGGCATTGCGCCTCTATAACACTCTCTCTGGAAAGATCGAAGACTTCCATCCGCTCGACGACAACCGCGTCCGCATGTATGCTTGCGGCCCGACCGTCTACGACTACGGTCATATCGGCAATTTCCGCACATTTATCGCCGTCGATCTTCTCTACCGCTTTCTGCGCCAAAGCGGATATGAAGTCCGTTACGTCATGAATATTACCGACGTCGACGACAAGATCATTCGCAACTCTGCACACGATGGCGTTTCAGTGCAACAGTACACGGCGAAGTATATACAAGCTTTTCTCGAGGATTCAGCAACGCTGGGCATTGAGAAGCCGATTTTCGTGCGCGCGACCGAGCACATCAATGCTATGGCCGATTTTATTGCCGAACTCGCCAAAAAGGGATTTGCTTACCGCACCGAAGATGGCTCGTACTATTTCCGCATCGCGAAATTTCCAGAGTACGGCAAGCTTTCAAAAAAAGATTTTGCCGGCATGAACGACGGTGCGCGCGTCGACGTTGACGAATATGAAAAAGATAGCGCCCGTGACTTCGCGCTTTGGAAGGCCCCAAAGCCCGGCGAAGCCTCATGGGAAACGGCGATAGGGCCGGGCCGCCCGGGTTGGCACATCGAGTGCTCGGTCATGTCCATGGAGGAATTAGGGCCAAGTTTCGATTTGCATGCCGGCGGCGAAGATTTGATTTTTCCGCATCATGAAAATGAAATTGCGCAATCAGAGTCGCTGAGCGGGCAGCAATTTGCGCGCTATTGGTTTCATGCACGCTTCCTGCTGGTCGAAGGCCAGAAGATGTCGAAAAGCCTGGGGAATTTTTTTACGATTCGAGACCTTGTGCTGCGCGGCCACAAGCCGTCGTCGATCCGCTGGCTGCTGTCGCAGGTGCCATATCGTAATCAACTCAACTTTACTTTTGATGGCTTGAAATCGGCGGCCAGTTCGGTCGAGAAGCTGCGGAACTTTCGTTTCCGCTTGACTAGCACACAATTCCCCGCGGGATCTACGCCGCAGATTGCTCAACTGGCGCAGGAAACCATCGACAAGATGAAGAGCGCCCTTGACGACGATCTTAATACTGCAGAGGCGCAGGCCGCAATGTTTGACATGTTGCGCAAGGTCAACACCGTGCTTGATGCCGCGCAAGCAGGCCAGAACAACTTTCGTCAGGAAGATGTGAAACCGCTGCTCGGTGCACTGACCAAGTTTGACGAAATATTCGGCGTGCTGAATGATGACGATCAGCCTAAGATGAAAGCCATTCTAGAGTGGGCGCGCGCCGAAGGGCGCGAAAAAGAAATTAGTCCTGAGCTGCTTGGTATCGCCGGTTCTGCGCAACTCACCGACGAACAGGTAAATCAGAAGCTCGCTGAAATGGAAGCCGCCCGAAAGACCCGAAATTTCAAGACCTCCGACGCATTGCGCGCCGAGTTGACGGGCGCAGGCATTATCGTGGAGAACACAAAAGAAGGAGTACGGTGGAGGCGAAAATAAGTATCCTAATTTGAAGTGTCATCCTGAGCGAAGGCGAAGGACCTATGTATTTGTTCGCAGCGACGGAATGCATAGGTCCTTCGCCTTCGCTCAGGATGACAGCCCTTAGACCGTTTGTCAGATCCCATGCTGTCGCTCGACGACTATCTCCGCGAAGCGGAAATCGCCCACGGCCATCTCTGCGCTGGCCAAGTGCTGGGCGTACGTCTAGCCATGTTAGGTCTCGAGAAACTCGGTATCGAAGACCCGCGTGGAAAGGATCGGAAGCGTCTCGTTACCTTCGTTGAGATCGACCGCTGCGCCACCGACGCCATCGCCGTTGTGACCGGATGCCGCCTCGGCAAGCGCGCCCTGAAATTTCGCGACTGGGGAAAGATGGCCGCAACCTTCGTTGATTTGGGAGCAAAAGACGTGAGCAGCGGCAAAGCCATCCGCATCGCCGCGAAAGAATCGTCAAAGGCGCTGGCGCGGTCGATGCATCCCGAAATCGAAAATAAGAATCAGCAGCAGATGCTCGCCTATCGCGAAATGGCGGAAGACGACTTATTCACTGAGCAGTGGGTGAAGGTCGAACTGCCAGCGGAAGAGTTTCCCGGATATAAAGGCGATCGCATCGTCTGCGCCGAGTGCGGCGAAGGAATTAATTTTCGCCGCGAAGTTGTGCGGGAGGGGCGCCTGCTGTGCAGGGCATGCTCGGGCGAACGCTATTACGAGATTCTGTAGCGCCATAGTCCCGGCGACCTCCGAACGATTAACTGACTACCGACCGGCGACTATCTCGCCCGCTCATACGCGTGCGCCACGCGCAGGAGGGTCGCCTCATCAAAGTGCCGAGCAAACAATTGCAATCCGATCGGCAGCTTCTCGTGATTCTCGCCGCAGGGAATCGAGATTCCCGGAATGCCTGCTAAGTTAGCAGTTACGGTGTAGATATCGGCGAGATACATGGCCAGCGGATCGTCGATCTTTTCTCCTAACCTGAACGCTGGAGTCGGGCAAGTAGGAGCGGCGATCACATCCACCTTCTTAAAAGCCTCGTCGAAATCGCGAGTCAGCAGCGTGCGTACCTTCTGCGCCTTGAGATAGTAGGCATCGTAATATCCGGCGCTCAGCGCATACGTTCCTAGCATGATGCGGCGCTTGACTTCCATGCCGAATCCGCAGTCGCGGGTCTGACGATACATTTCAGAAAGCGTGTTGGCTTTGGCGCGAAAACCGTAGCGCACACCGTCAAAGCGCGCCAAGTTCGACGACGCTTCCGCCGTGGCTACGATGTAATACGTGGGAACGGCGTATTCGGTGTGGGGCAAACTCACCGGGACTACCTCGCATCCCAGTTCAGCCAATCTCTGAATCGCGGCTTCGACCACGGAGCGCACCTCGGGATCGAGTCCTGGTCCGAAGTATTCTTTCGCGACGCCAACTTTCAATTTTTCGCCGGAACCTCGAATCGGTTTCTCGAGTTCCGCCACATAATCGGGCACAGGCACTTCGGCAGAGGTCGAATCCATGGGATCGCGCCCGGCGATCGTGCGCAGCATCAGAGCGGCATCCTTGACCGTATTTGCAAACGGCCCGATGTGATCGAGCGACGACGCAAACGCAATCAGGCCGTAGCGCGAGACGCGTCCATAGGTCGGCTTCAACCCGACGACTCCACAAAACGACGCGGGCTGGCGAATCGATCCGCCAGTATCGGAGCCTAACGTCGCTACGGCCATGTCCGCCGCGACTGCTGCGGCCGATCCGCCCGACGACCCTCCGGGCACGCGGCTCTTGTCGCGCGGATTGTGTACAACGTGGTAGGCCGAGTTCTCCGTGGATGAGCCCATGGCAAACTCATCGCAGTTAAGTTTGCCGAGAATCACAGCGCCCGCCGCCTCTAGGCGAGCGACCGCTGTGCAGTCATAGGGCGGAATAAAATTGTCGAGGATTTTCGAGCCAGCGGTGGTGCGCACACCGTTCGTTACCATGACATCTTTGATAGCAATAGGAACTCCGGCGAGGGCCGGTAAAGGATTACCATCCGCAGCCAGTGCGTCGACGCGTGCGGCCTGCGCTAACGCGCGATCCTCGCAAAGAGTGAGAAACGCGCCGATCTCGGGGTCTTCCTTCTTGATGCGTGCGTAATAATCCGCGGCGAGCGCCGTTGCGGTCGTTTTGCGCTCTGCGATCGCGGCGCGAATGTCGTCAATCGTCGTCGCAGCCATTTATCTCTCAATCACCTTCGGAACTTCGAAAAATGTTCCGTCGGTGTCTGGCGCATTCTTGATGGCGACCTCATGCGGAAGCGACTTCCGCAGACCGTCCTTTACGTCATCGCGGATCGCGTAGGCAAAGCGGTCGCGGCCCTGGCGCGACTCATCCACGCCATAGCGATCTGAAACCTCTGCCATGGGCGCGACGTTAACGGTATCGAGTTCGCTGAGACGCTCGATATATTCGAGGATGGAATTTAGATCGCGCAGCATTCGGGCGCGCTCGTCCACGGTCAGATCGAGGTTGGCCAAATCCGCGACGTAGGAGACGTCTTTGTCGGCGACTTTCATAGCCAGTCCCGGCGCGCCTGCGTTCACGCCTTTACCAGAAATTCAATCCGCTTCACAGGACTCCCCGAATACTTGTTGATTAAGGCCACGTAGCGCGGAGCCAGGTTGGCGAGTTCGCGCCGCCATCCGGCATCGGCGACCTCTACTTGCAGAACGCCCTCGGAAAAACTGAGCGCGCGGGTCCGATCGGCCACCACGCTGCCGCAGGCGACTGGCCATGCCAGCAAAGGGCTCTCGCTCGCCGGTGCGCGGTGCAGGGATTTGGCGACGATGCTTTCAAGTCCGGCGGAAGCGCGGTTCAAGGCGAGACCTCAGAGTTCTCGATGCGCGTGAACGAAAATTGATTGTAGCATCGCGAATGCTTCCGCTTTACGACGACGCGGTGGCAGCAGCCGCAGCTTTAGCGCGCTTCCGCGCGATCTTGCGCAGATGCGATGCCGAGTACAAACTTTTCCGGCAACGCGGCGCGCCACATAAACAAGGAGCGTCATCCTCACCGTCGTAGAGGTTATAGTCGTAGGTCAATTCCTCTCCCGCCGCAATATCACGCAGCGCGATGATCCACATCTTGCCGCGAATCTGGTCGGTCTCGCAATTCGGTTCGCAGGAATGATTGACGAACGCGGCGACGCCATAGCCATCGATGATGCGCTTGCCACCGTCCAAGCCAAAGAGATACGTGTTGGGAAAGTCGTCGTAGAGATCGTCGGCCTGGTCGGTGGTGAGGCGTTCGCCGACGTACTGGATGATGAGCGTGCCTTTGCGGATAGGGCGCGTAGTGTAGCAACCAAAGGAGTGAATGCGTGACTGGCGAATGATGAGGGTCATGGGGTCGCGATTGACGGAGGCCGCTCTACAGAGTCTGCTTCAATATTCTCCGTACATAATCTTTAGCACATCGGGCTGGGGGTTGGGCGAGAGGAGCGACTTCGCTTAGCCTGCTATCATTCTCAGGAACGAACTCAAGCAACCATTAACAGCGAGTAGGAGGAGAGCGACCATGGCTCAGCATCCGCCGCGTTTTCTTAAGATTGTTAACGACGCCAAGCAGCGCGTTCGCGAAACCAACGTTGACGAGATCAAAGCCCGGCTTGATCGCGGCGAGAAATTCACATTGATCGATGTGCGCGAAGACCGAGAATACGATGCCGACCACCTGCCCGGGGCCGTCCATCTCGGCAAGGGCATCATCGAGCGCGACATTGAGGGCAAGTACCCCGAGCTGAACACCGAACTGGTGCTGTATTGCGGAGGTGGGTTCCGTTCTGCGTTGGCAGCCGATAACCTGCAAAAAATGGGTTATACCAACGTTATCTCCATGGATGGCGGAATTCGCGATTGGCGCGAACGAGGCTACCCGCTGGAAAAGTCACGATAAGCGGGCAAGTTAAGCGGCATGGACAAGAAATCCGAATACCTCATTATAGCTGTTTGGGTGGTACCAATACTGATATCAATGGAAATGGATCGTTGGTGGGTGACTTGCGTCACAGGGGCAATCTCATTATCGATGGGGATTTTCCTCTTGATTTATCCAGGGACCCGCAATGCTCGCTTCCTGCCAATCACAATGGTGATCGTCGGTATTCTCTCCCAAGGGTTTGCATTCATCGAGTTTGGATTCAGAGGCCTGTCGAAATAAGATTGAGCTACCATCTTTGCCGGTCGGCCGATTGCATAGCATTCGCTTCTCTGAAAAAATACAGATAAAGAACTGCGGGGTTCCTGCGATGTCTCAAATTGGAAGCTTTGCGCTCCTGCTAGCGCTCGGCCTAAGTGCGTATTCTTTCGTGGCAGGCTTCTTGTCGTTGTTCACTCGGAGCGCGGCCTCGGCCCGCCTAGGCGAGACAGCGCGCCGTGCCGGAATCGCCACCTTCGCCGCCGTCCTGCTCGCGGGCATTGTGCTCGTGCTGGCCGCGTTCAATGACGATTTCTCCATCGCCTACATTTTTCATCACAGCAATCGCGATCTGCCTGCCGCCTACAAGTTCGCCGTTCTCTGGTCCGGGCAGGAAGGCTCGCTGCTTTTCTGGTCGCTGCTGCTGGCGGGATACGGATTCGTTCTCCGCCTGCGTTACAAGACCGATCAGCGGCTGTTTGCTTATGCTTCCGTAATCATTGCCTCGGTGCAAGTTTTCTTTTTGCTCATTTTGAACTTCGCAGCGCATCCATTTGCCATCATGGAAGGCGCGCTTCCCGCGGATGGCACCGGCCTCAATCCTCTGCTGCAGTATCCCGAGATGGTGATTCATCCTCCGATGCTTTATTTGGGATACGTTGGTTTCACCGTGCCATTCGCGTTTGCGCTGGGCGCGCTCATCATGAAGTATCCCGGTGAAAAGTGGATTCACATCACGCGCCGCTGGACGATGGTGACGTGGTGCTTCCTGACAATTGGCGTTTTTCTGGGCGCGCACTGGGCCTACGCCGTGCTCGGGTGGGGCGGCTACTGGGGGTGGGATCCGGTGGAAAATGCTTCGCTGATGCCGTGGCTTACGGGTACGGCATTTTTGCATTCGGTGATCATGCAGGAAAAACGCGGCATGCTGAAAGTCTGGAACATGGCGCTCATCTTCGCGACCTTCCTGCTCTCGATGCTCGGCACGTTTCTCACGCGGTCGGGCGTGATCAGTTCGGTGCACGCTTTTGCGCAATCGTCGATTGGGACGTGGTTCCTGGTCTTTATCGGCCTGACTCTGGCAGTCTGCAGCTTCTTTCTGGTCGCTAACCGCGATCACCTCAAGAGCGAGCATAAACTGGAATCGCTGGTTTCTCGCGAATCGAGTTTCCTGTTCAACAATCTTCTGTTGCTTGTCGTCTGCTTCACGATTCTCTGGGGAACGTTCTTCCCGATCCTGTCTGAGTTCGTTCAGGGGCACAAAGTCACTGTGGGGCCTCCGTTTTTCAATCGCGTGGCGATTCCGGTTGCATTGCTGCTTCTGCTGCTCACTGCCGTCGGGCCGCTGCTGGCGTGGCGCAAGACCTCCATCGAAAGCCTCAAGCGGAATTTTCTCTTCCCCGCGATTGGCTCGCTCGCCGTCGGCGGCATGATGATTCTGTTTGGAGTGCGGCCATGGGAGGATCCTTCTTATTTCTATGCGACCGTGGCCGCGATCCTCTCGGCGCTGGTGATCTTCACCGTCGTCTCTGAATTCCTTCGCGGAGGCCGCGTTATCGCCGGTAAGAGTGGGCAGAACTTGTTCGCGGCGATGATTCACCTCTATCACCGCAACACGCGCCGCTATGGCGGTTACATCGTTCACTTCGGAGTCGCGCTTGTCATCATCGGAATTCTCGGCACCCCCTTCAATAAAGAAGTCGAAAAAGAAATGGGCTTCGGCGACAAAATCAACATCGGCCCTTACACGCTCGTCTGCCAGTCTTACACGCAGGACGACAATCCGAACTATGGCAACGAGTGGGCCATCATCAACGTCTTTCGCGGTGGCAAGCTGATTACGACTATGTATCCCGAGCGCCGCTTCTATAAGGCCAGCGGACAGCCGCAGACGCTGCCGCGCATTTATCCAAGCTTCCGCGAAGATCTCTTTTTAGTGACGGACGTCTATCTCGTCTATGAAGGCAAGAATGAAACGACCGGACGCCCCATCATCAAAGCGCACTTGAATCCGCTGGTGCCCTGGATCTGGATCGGCCTGATCGTTATGGTCTTCGGCACCATTACCGCGCTCGTGCCGAACGAAGCCGCCGTACGGGTGGCCGCAACCACTCCCGTGCGCGAGCCCGCCCAAGTGGGAGCAGGTGACTGAGATGAAAACGTCGAATCTACTAACGAGTTGTCATCCTGAGCGAAGCGAAGGACCTGCTTTCAGGGATGGCCGGAACTCTCAGCGCCGCTGGCTACAGGCCGCCATCCTCGCGCTTGCGGTAATTGTTTTCATGGGCGCGGGGGACGATTCCGCCCGCTTCAAAGATCTGGGGCATCGCATGATATGCACCTGCGGATGCGGCCAGGTGCTGCTCGAATGCAATCACGTCGGATGCCAGTCTTCCACCAAGATGCGCGACGAACTGTTGGCCGCGCTCGATAAAGGCACCACGAATAACGACGACCTAATCCTGCAAGGCTTCGTGCAGGAGTACGGACCGACCGTGATCGCCGCGCCCACCGCCGTCGGCTTCGACCGCGTGGCCTGGATCATGCCCTTCTTGGTCCTGGCGCTCGGCATAGCCTTTGCCGTCCATATTGTGCGCTCGTGGAAGAATCGCCCGGAGCCGGCGCTCGCCGATGGCATCGTCATCCCGCGGGGAAGCGAGCTAGATGAATTCCGTCGCAAGGCTCGCAAGGAGACCGACCTATGATTGCCTTCGTTTGCGGCGCCTTCACGCTGGCTTGCCTTTACTACGTTTTCTTTTTCCCCGGCGAAGTCTATGCCGGGGAAGAAAAAACGCGCCTCGGCTACCTCCGCGAGCGCAAGGAAGCGGTCTACGAAAACCTGCGCGACCTGAATTTCGAATACAAAGCCGGCAAAGTGCCAGACGTAGACTATCAGTCGATGCGTGCGTCGCTCGAAGAAGAAGCGGCTGCGATCATGGCAGAGATCGCTCGGCTGGAGCAGGTTGTCGTCCAACCCACGTAAGCTACCCTGACTAAGAATATGATGTCGACTCGACTTCGGTCCGCACTTTTGATGTCGATTCTCCTCTCCATCGCCTCACCGATCATGTCCGCTGAAACGTCCGCGGATCAGTGCGCCCGGACTAGATCTATGCGCGTTTATTCCAATGCTTATGTTCACGAAGAAACCGGCGACCTTCTTGGATACGAGTTGGCCATAAAACAGCATCGCGATGGTACGGTGGAGGCGCTCCTGTATGTGTTCGAGGGCTCGGCGGTCGGCGATGGCATAGATCTACCAGGCCACATTTCGGGTAAGGATTTGACTATCGCTGGAAATTGGACCGAACACCTTATCGAATACCCCTCGAAAAAGGAAGTCGTTCAAACCCATGTCGTCAGAATAGACGGAACGCTAGGGGAAACTTCATTTTTCGGCAACATAAAAATCGCGGGTCTTGATGAAGGCAAAATAAAGTTGAGGCGGGTAAACTGCATTTGGACATGCAAACCGTAACAAAGCAATCTCTCTTAATATGTTCGATTAATATGTTCGATGCATCGATAGATTTCCGGTGCCGTCGAAAAAGCCTTTACGCGCCATCGCAAGGAGTTGTTTTGACCAAATTCGCACGATCCGCCTTATTAATCGCCATCCTCTCGCTAGCCCTAGCATCCGCCTCCGCCCAAACCCTCACTGGCACCGTCACCAACGGCACCACCGACAAGCCCGCCGTAGGAGACGAGGTACTGCTCATCGACTTCTCCAGCGGCATGAGCGTGGCCGGTACCACCAAGGCCGACAGCAACGGCAAGTTCAGCTTCCCACTCACGGGAGCTCCCGGCCCGCACCTCATCCGCGCTGTACATCAGGGAGTCACCTATCATCAAATGGCCCCTCCTGGCGTCAATACGGCTGACGTGAACGTCTATGATGTCTCTACTAAAGTCACGGGCCTTAGCGTAACCGCCGACGTGATTCGCTTCCAGGCTGATAGCGGAACCATGCAGGGCGTACGGCTTTTCGTCGTCAATAACACTTCTTCTCCCGCGAAGACGCAGATGAACGATCATAACTTCGAGTTCTATTTGCCCGCGGGTTCGAAGGTCGAGCAACTGCAGGCGCGTGCGCCGAATGGCCAGCCGATTAGCGCTGACGCCGTGCCGCAGGCGGAGAAGAATCGCTATGCTGTTAACTTTCCGCTGCGGCCGGGAGAGACGCAGTTTCAGGTGGAGTTCACGCTGCCTTACTCTGGCGAGATCAAGATCGATCCGAAGCCGTTGTATCCCGCCGAGCACCTCGTCATCGTTCTGCCAAAGACGATGCAGTTTACGGCTGCGAACCCGCCAAGCTACGAATCGATGCACGATCCGACTCAGGGCGACAGCGCGGTGGAAGTTGCGCGCGAGGCGAAACCCGGCCAGCGGCTTGGCTTTACGCTGCGAGGTCAAGGCGTGATTACCGAGTCGCCGGGAGAGACGGCTTCAAGCGCGGCGCAACAGGGTGAGCAGCAAGCGCAATCGCAGCCTCAATCCGCAGGCCGCGACAATCGCCCAGGTGGCGGGCTGGGTGTTCCGATCGATGCTCCCGACGCGCTGCAAAAATATCGCTGGCCGATTTTGTTTGGATTCGCCGTGCTGCTCGCCATTGGAGGATGGGTAGTGACGAAACGGCAACCCGCGGCTCCAGTCGCCTTGGTGTCCGCCACACAGTCGGCGGCTACGTCGTTGGCAAAGCCCTTCACCGCAGGTCGCAACGTCGCCAATTCGGTGCCGTCGCATCCAGCATCATCTACTCCCGCCGCAAAATCATCAATGCTGCTCGAAGCGCTGAAAGAAGAACTCTTCCAACTTGAGGTAGAAAGAAAACAGGGCAAGATCACGCCTGCGGAATACGAAAAAGCCAGAGCCGCGCTCGACCAAACGTTAGACCGGGCCTTGAAGCGGCAGCAAGGATAATCACCAGCGCCATTGCGCTGAAAATCGATTCGGTTCTGCTTTTACTGAGAACCGGGACCGAGAACTACCCCCGCTGAGCCGAACCGCAGTCTCCAACATCTAATGGAGCAGCGAAGGGAACCAGAGACACTTACTATGAGCAACATATTCAAAACTACGCTTCTGCTCACCGTAATGACGCTGCTGCTGATGGTGGTTGGCCGCGCTTTCGGCGGGCAGAGCGGAATGCTGATGGCGCTTGTCTTCGCCGGCGTGATGAATTTTGTGGCCTATTTTTTCTCCGATAGGATCGCCCTCGCCACTTACCGCGCGCAGCCGGTCAGCCGTGAAGATCTGCCGCGCGTCTATAACATCGTCGAGCGTCTGTCACAAAAAGTCGGCCTGCCGATGCCCAAGGTGTATCTCATCCCAAGCGACTCGCCCAATGCCTTTGCCACGGGGCGCAATCCAAACCACGCGTCGGTCGCGGTAACTCAAGGCATTCTCGGTCTGCTCAACGACGAGGAACTCGAGGGCGTGATCGCCCACGAACTTGGCCACGTGCGCAATCGCGACATATTGATCAGTTCGATCGCAGCCACTCTGGCCGGTGCGATCACCTGGCTCGCGTCAATCGCCAAGTGGGGAATGATTTTCGGCGGCATGCGCGGCGAGCGCGACGACCGGGGCGAAGGTGGCGGAATCGCGGCTATCGCTATGATCTTTCTCGCGCCCTTTGCCGCCATGTTGATTCAGCTCGCTATATCGCGCTCCCGCGAATACGGAGCCGACGACACCGGAGCCCACTGGACTGGCAATCCGTATGCGTTGGCGAGCGCTCTGGCAAAAATCGAAGCGTATTCCAGTCGGCGTCCGCTGATAGCGAGCCCATCGACGGCGCATCTTTTTATTATTGCGCCGTTCCTGGGAGGGATGAGTTTCGGCAGCCTGTTCTCGACGCATCCGCCAACGGCAAAAAGAATCGAGCGGCTGACGGGAAGGCCGGCCGAGTTTTTCCAAGGTGAGACGGCGCGTTAGTCAACACGGTGCCCGTCCATCTCATAATCTGATCATCGATGTGTTGCCGCGGTCCTGCCTCGGGGGATATGGAGGCATTGTGCAACGGAAGACGATCTATCTTCTGCTCTGTATTGTCGGCGTGATCCTTCCCTATTGGCAGTTTATGCCGTGGGTAGCGGCCAACGGCCTCAACCTGCACGTTTTCTTTCAGCAGCTTTTCGCTAACCGCGTCGGCGGATTTTTCGGGATGGACGTCTTCGTGTCCGCCGTAGCGCTCCTGGTGTTTGCCCGCGCCGAACGCGCCAGCCTCGCTGGGCCTCTTCGCTGGTTGCCGCTTCTAGCAGTCCTCACCGTGGGAGTCTCTCTCGCACCGCCGCTTCTTCTTTATCTGCGTGAGAGGCGGCCTCAAGCAATCGAGTCTGATAAAGCGATGACGTAGGTAACCCCTGTCGCCCGGGCCGCCATAGTAGAATCCAACTCAATGGCTCCCGAAACTCTGGTGGCAACCTCGCGCCGCGCTGCGGCGCTCGAAAACAGTCTGCGCCGCGTTATTCGCGGCAAAGACGATGTTCTTCGCCTCGCGCTCGTTTCCATTTTCGCGAAGGGCCATCTGCTGATCGAAGGCGTTCCCGGAGTTGGCAAGACTACGCTCGGCCAAGCGCTCGCCCGCGCCATCGACTGCACCTTTCAACGAATCCAGTTCACCAGCGACATGCTGCCCTCGGACGTGCTGGGCATCTCGATCTACTCTGCCATCGAGCAGAAATTTGAATTCAAGCGCGGGCCGGTTTTTGCCAACGTTCTGCTCGCCGACGAAATCAACCGCACCACTCCAAAGACGCAATCGGCGCTGCTCGAGGCGATGAACGAGGGGCAGGTTACGATTGACGCGCATTCCTATCAACTGCCGCAACCGTTTCTCGTGCTCGCCACACAGAATCCCGTCGAGCATCACGGCACTTATCCGCTGCCCGAGTCGCAGCTCGATCGTTTTCTGATGCGGGTTCGCATGGGATATCCCGAAGGCAATGCCGAGCGCGAGATTCTGCGCGCCGAAGCCGGAGTCGCGCAACTTGAAAACCTGCGCCCTGTGCTCAACGCCGCTGATGTAGTCGAGATTCAGCAAGCCGTAGCCCAGGTTCATGTCGACGAATCGCTGATCACTTACTTACTCAATATAGTTACTAAGACCCGCGAGTCCGAGTATCTATCTCTAGGAGTATCTCCGCGCGGTTCGCAAATGCTCTATCGCGCCGCGCAGGCCATGGCCTTCCTGGAAGGCCGCGATTATTGCACGCCCGAAGATTTCAAGCCATTAGTCGTCTCCGTCTTCGCCCACCGCGTCGTAGTAAGTTCGCTCTACGCTTCTACCCTGAAAAAATCCGAGCAGTCCGAGCAAGTGCTACGCGAGATCGTCGAGAGCGTGCCGGTTCCGGTATAGTCTCTCGTCGGTTTTCATTTAGACTCCAACGATGATCGCGGAAGTCATTCCCGGCGCCTACGATGCGGAGGGCAAAAAGGTCTATCGTCCGTTCGACCGCCATAGGGGACTGCGGCCCACTTTCCCACTTGGCCGTTATGTCAGTCAGCCGCTTGCCATTCACTGCCATTCGATCGAAGAGATCCGAGAATTTTTGATGGGGTGCACCGCAGTTCCCGATAAAGACCTTTTCGATAAGGACGACTATTGGCAACCTCCGGATGATTTCGAAAAAAGAAAGAAGGGTGACTGCGAAGACTTTTCGTTCTGGACGTGGCGCCAGTTCATGGACTTAGGCTACGACGCTCGGGTCGTCTTCGGCCGACATGGAAGGTATGGAACCGGGCATGCTTGGGTTCAGTTTATGCAGGATGGAAAATGCTTTCTAGTTGAACCGCAGTGGCGCCGCCTCGGGCTCAGATTGCCGAGATTAAGTACGCTAGGCTACAGGCCGCGATTCTCAGTTGCATGGGACGGAGAGAAACTTGCCTATTACCAACACCACGAACGATCGCCTCTGCCGCGTTTCGCCGATATCTTGCCCCTGTTGCCCGAATACATCCCTATTTGGGGGCGCTTTTGGCTAAGTTCTCCGGCCAGAATCCCAAAGTTTGTTTGGTTTGTAGCGAGGAATTTTTGTAAAGGTTTTCGGTGGATCGGAAAAACTCGCCCATCTTGAATCTTAACGTGGCGTCGAATCCAGCGACTGACAGCCAATTCTTGTCAGCTGCGTTTTACTCGCCCGAGGCCACCGGCGGCGCCGGCTGCAAACTCGACAGTCGCGAGATTGTTGCCACCATCATTCCGGAGAGGAACTGCATCGTAGCGACGTCGTTGTTGTCGAAAGCGCCGGGGGTGGACGACAGAACTTCAAACACACCTAGCGTCCGATGAAAATGCTGCAACGGAGCGGCGAGAATCGAGCGCACGCCCATGCGCCGGCAGGTTGCCCAATCCACCCGCGGATTCGTCTCCGCATCGTTGCAGAGCAGCACTTCTCCTGTACGCACGCAATCTGCCGAAAGCCCGCGATCGGTCTGTAGACGTACCCCAACATCTGGAGCGGTTCGGCCGGTGCGCGCGCGGCAAACAATTTCGTTGCCCCGGCGCAGCGCGATCGCCGCTCCGGTTGCACCGGTCAGCACCTGCGCCTTTTCTGCAATGATGCTGATCCCCGGTTCGAGGTCAATCTCTCCGGCGTTAATCAGCGGATGTGGCACGGCAATCGGCCCATGATGGCGTGGCCTCATGCGGTGGCGCGTAGAAAAAGTTGCGGCCGGCAACGCGCTCTGATTCTCGCCGACGTGAAACTCGTCCTCATCTTCATCCGACTCCGCGACCTGAGGCACCGTATAAAGCAGTGAGCGCACCAGTCGATCCAGTTCCGCGTCAGCGATGAGATGCGCCGTTTGCTGCCCACGCAGCGATCCTCCGAGCACTCGCGACAAACTGAGCACCGCACCACTGCCGCAGGCTAGACAGCGCGGCGTATTGTTTTCGCTGAGCATTTCGCACTGCACGCAAAATATGGCCGACTGCAAGCCAATGAAACTCACGTCGGTGGCGGTCAACGAGCGCTGCATGTGGAGATTCCCTCCGGACAATGGGGAACGATGAGAGTAAACAGTCGCGTGGACGGGAGAAAGTGACAGCGCTGGTTCGGCCTGTGGAAAACTTGGATGATGCAGGTTTCAGAGTTTCAAGGTTTCAAGTTTCAAAGCCAAATAGCACATCGAGATTCGCCAACTCCTCACCTTGAACTTTGAAACCTTGAAACTCTGAAACCTTGAAACCTGCCTTCCCCTATAATTTCGCTCATGTCATTTCTACGTTTCCTCATGGTGTTGTCGCTCGTAGTCTGGGTGGGCGGTGTGATTTTTCTCGCGTTTGTCGAGGCTCCCACCGCTTTTTCTCCCGTCCTCCTGCCCACTCGCCACATGGCGGGATCGATCGTAGGGCACTCCCTTGATTTGTTGCACTCCATGGCGATTGTCTCAGGGATTATTTATCTGTTTGCGTCGATGCTTTACAACCGCCTGGCCACAGGCACAGCGCGGCCGCTGGCGGCGCGGCATCTTTTAATCGTGCTGATGCTGATGCTGACAATGATTTCTCAGTTCGCCATTTCTCCGAAGATGCACGCCCTGCGCGCCGAGGTTGGGATCATCGATAACGTGCCTTTAGACAATCCGCAGCGCCGTGAATTCGATCGCCTGCACGTGTGGTCGGAAAAGTTCGAGGAGGCGGCGCTTCTGCTGGGCTTGGTAACAATTTATGTAACCGCCCAAGCACTCCGGTGAACGGCATTTACTCATGGCTACCGCCGCGGCTTCTCAGAGCTAGCCGGTGTCGGCGCTTTCAGCGCGTCATCCAGATACGCCAGATACTGGGCGATCAGTTTATAGCTGTCGTAGTAGTCGCTCATCCGAATAGCTGCCAACTTATCCGAAGGCGAATGCAGCATCGACCATGTTTCGCCGGTGACGGAGTGCAGCGTGATGCGAGGGATGTGGTCGCGCGCGAACGACTCGGAATCGGCGCTGGCGCCGATGCTGTCCACGTTCTCCGTGGCTAGCGGCAGATGGTTAGATCTGGCGGTCGCACGCAGGTCATCAAGCAGCGCCTTGTCGGCGTGCGAGGCCCATACCTTGGTCGGGCCTAGGCCAAGGCTATCGAAATTCACCATGCCGTCGATATGCGCGCGCCCATCGCGGGTGAGGTGGTTCACGTAATACTTCGATCCGAGCAGGCCCTGTTCTTCGGCGGAGAAACCGATAAAGATCATCGTGTGACGACGCGGTTGGGCGCTAAGGCTGTAGAGCAGACCAGGCAACAGTACTGCTCCGGTCCAATTGTCAACCACTCCGTCGCCCAGGTTGACCTTATCGGTGTGAGCGCCAACCACGATAGTTTCTTGCGTTTCGCCGGGCAGCAGGCAAATGACATTCGGAGGCAGTCGGCCGCCGATCGCTTGCTCGTAGAGATTTGGTTCCGCGCACCCCGCATCGGCGAGCCACTTTCGAATCAGCTTCTCGCGCTCATCGTTACTGGTTGAAAACGATTTCAGATGATGTTCAAGGGCCGCGCGTGTTTGCAGTCGCGCGCGAATCGGCAAACTTTGCGCGGAGCACCAAATGGCGCATGCAATGCAAGCAATCACTACCTTGGCTAATCGACTCGCGAGAATTTTGCCATCGTTCTGCATTCTTCTGAGCGTAGCACGGCGATCTTTCCGGCCCGCCCCGAAAGCATTTACCAGCAAGGGCACCAAAGTACGCGAAGGAATCGTAAGAAGTGGCGACGCACACTTATGCCGACGATGATTTATTCTCTTGATTGAAGTGATAGCTGAAACCAGATAACTGAAAGCTGAACTCATGAAAACTGGCATCATCGGTCTGCCTCAGGTTGGCAAGACATCTCTGTTTCGCATATTGACGAAGGTGAATCTTTCCGACCAGACTTATTCTAATCCCCGCGAGGCGCACATCGGAGTCGCCAAAGTCCCCGACGAGCGCCTCGACAAACTGGCTGCCCTCTATAACCCCAAGAAGCTTACCCACGCTTCGGTCGAATATGTGGACGTCGGCGCCATCGGCCAGGACGCGTTGAAGGAGACCGCCTACATCGGCCATCTGCGCCAGGTGGACGCGCTCATTCACGTATTGCGCGCGTTTGAGAGCGACGAGATTCCGCACGTTGGTCCGATCGATCCGTTGCGCGACATCAAGAATGTTGAGTTCGACTTAATGGTGAGCGATCTGGGGCAGATCGAGAAGAGGCTGGAGCGGCTGGAAAAAGATTTGAAGAAAATGAGGACTCCGGAACTGGAAAAAGAAAACGAGCTGCTCATCCGAGCCAAGGCGCAGATCGAAGCTGAGAAACCATTACGCGAAATGGAGATGACTCCTGAAGATAAAAAGCGCATACGGGGTTTCATGTTCCTCAGCGAGAAGCCAATGCTCTATGTGCTCAACATCGGAGAGAGTACGCAACTCGGCAAAGATCTGGAAGCTGCGGTTGCGAAGTATAACTTGACCGAAGTGGCGGCCCGTCCCAATGCCGGGGCGAGCGCGATCTGCGGCAAAGTGGAGGCGGAACTGGCAGAGATGACCGACGAAGACGCCGCCGAGTTTCTCGGCAGCTACGGGCTGACCGAAAGCGGCCTCTCGCGGCTGATCCGCAACAGCTATCACTTGCTGGGACTGATTTCGTTTTTCACCGCCGGTGAAGATGAATGCCGCGCCTGGACGATTCCGCTGAATACACGGGCACAGAACGGCGCCGGAGCGATTCACTCCGACCTGGAAAAGCATTTCATCCGCGCCGAAACGATTCGCTGGGATCAGTTGTTAGAAGCGGGCTCCGAGGCGAACGCCCGAGCCAAAGGCACGCTGCGTTTAGAAGGCAAAGATTATATTGTGCAGGATGGGGACGTGATGCACATTCGGCACAGCGGATAGGTCTCAGCGTACGTGAACAAAACGGTCCAGCAGAAACATGCACGCCGCTCCGACAAAGACCAATAGCGCCATCTTCACGCCCGGTTCTTTATTAACCTCGGGAATCAAATCAGAGGCAGCCACATAGATCGTGACGCCAGCCGACAGCGGCAGGCCGAAGCTTACTTCGTGGCGGAAGACAGCCATCGTCATCACTCCGGCTACGGTGGCGACGCCGAGGAGCATGGATGCTCCCCAGGCGAACGCGCGACTGCGGCCGCTGGCCAGCATCACGGACGAGATGGTGAATCCTTCCGGAATTTTGTGCAGAAAGACTGCGATGAAGATGATCCATCCGAGCGCCGGTGAGACGAGAAAACCCGATGCGATCGCGATACCGTCGAAGAACGTGTGAATCAGCAAGCCGATGAGAACCGAATATCCCTTGTGCGAATGCACAAACTGGTCGGCGTGGGTTTCCTCTCCAAAATGAAAATGCGGTGTGACGGTGTGCTCGAAAAAATGGACGAGAAGATATCCGCCTAGGATAAGGAATCCGGCATACCCGCCGCGCAACTGAATGCTGGCCGGGACCATTTCGACGAGCGCCGTCGCCAGCATGAAGCCCGCGCCGAGCGCGACGAAGTAGCGCAGATAAGAACGCTCCCAATTCCTCTGCACGATGATGGCGCCGCCGAAAACGTTGGCGCCCGCCGCAGTGAGGCCCAACAGCAGACTGGTTACGATGGGGGACATGAGGAAAGAGAATAACAGGAAGCCGGTGCCGCCGGTTGGTAGGGCGTTGCGGGTTTACAGTTGACAAGCCAGGCGTGCCGAGGCTTTGGGTACGGCTGCTAGAATCCGTCCCAGGAAGCTTCGCTACTCGGTTAGATTGTAGATCAAACCGTGCGGATCTTTGATGTAGACTCTGGGGAAGTCGGGCTCGTCCTTCATTACGCGGCAACCCTTTTTCTTGAGACGCGCCTTTGCTTCTGGAACGCTTTTGACGGTGACTTCCAGCACCGGTCCGAGCGCAGGCCCGCGCTCAATGAACAGATTGATATTGTTGCCGTGGAGACTGATCATATTCGGCTTCTTATCCGTAATCTCAAAGCCGAGTTCCTTGACGTAAAACTTAGCGGCCTTCATCGGGGTTTTGGATTGGATCAGAATATCGGTACCAAACGAATTTGCCATGGTCCCCTCGCGGCGCTGATTTATAGTGCGGGTTCGCGAACTCGGTTGAGACTCTACTCGCATTTCCGAGTTCAATCAAGATGGATATCGCGAACTTACGCGCCGCAATACTTCTCATACTGCTGGTAAATGAAAGGGTCGGTCATGCCGGCGATGTAGTCGCAGATTACGCGCGGGAGTGGCTCCTCCGCGACTTTTTGGCGATAATTGCGCGGCAGGTCGTCGGGCTCTTCCATCCAGTGGGCGAACAACTCGGCTGTGATGCGTTCCGCGTCTTCCTTCTCGGCAGCCAGCGCGGGGCTGTAATAAAGATTTTCGTAGAGAAATTCTTTTAGCCGCCGCCGATCCTCCTCAACCGGAGGACTGAATGCCGCCAGCCGCCGAGCGTGGTCTCGAACGTCTTCCACAGAATGCACATTCGCCGCTTCCAGCAGCTGCGCCGTGTTACCGATGAGATCTCCGACGAATCCATCCAGAATACTTTTTAAGGTCTCGTTGAAGACGAGTTTCTCGGCGGCGCTTGGATAGCGCGTCTTTGCCTCGCGATAATGGCGCGCAAATAAATCGACGCTGTCCGCAATTTGCTCGATGGTCAGCAAATGTGCTTCATAACCATCATCTAAGTCGGCCGTGTTATAGGCGATCTCATCGGTCAAATCGATAAGTTGCGCTTCGAGGGGCGGCCGCTGATCGAGCAGGTATTCGGCGAGCTCTGGATGGTTTTGCGCGTTGTAGTCGTGCGAGTGCTTGATGATGCCTTCGCGAACTTCGAAGGTCAGGTTCAATCCCCGAAAAGCAGCGTAGCGAATCTCAAAATCTTCGACGATGCGCAGGGCGTGCAAGTTGTGATCGAAGAAAAGGCCATGCTGCCGCATGGCGGCGTCAAGCGCTTTTTCTCCGGAGTGGCCGAATGGAGGATGGCCGAGATCGTGTACCAGCGCGAGCGTCTCCGCCAGATCGGAGTTCAGTCCAAGCTGCCGCGCGATGGTACGCGAAATCTGCGCGACCTCAATGGTGTGTGTCAGGCGATTGCGGAAGTGGTCGGAGTATCGGCGCGTAAAGACCTGGGTCTTAGCCTCCAGGCGACGAAAGGCGCGGGCGTTAATGACGCGATCGCGGTCACGCTCATAGTCGTTGCGGTAGGGATGCGGCGGCTCGGGATAGCGCCGTCCGCGGGAATTTTCTACGCGCACCGCGTAGTCGGCCAGCATGGAGAAAGTTTAGCAGTGAATCCCATACAGAAGGACTACTTCGCGGCTTCTTCTTTTGCCAGCTTCATCTTCGCCGAGTCGAGCTTCTTCTGCACACGCGCCTGATCGGCGGGATCGACCTCGGCGGTGATGGTGCGGTTCCACTCGTTCAATGCGCGTTCCCAGTTGGTGGCCGCCAACTTCAGGCGCCCGGTTTTCTGATAGAGATCGCCGAGGTGATCGAGGACGGTGGGATCGGTGTTGATTTTCTGCGAAGCCTTCAACAGATTGTCTTCCGCCTGTTCATACTTGCCCAGCCGAAAATATGCCCAGCCGAGCGAGTCGAGGTAGGCGCCGTTTGACGGATCCAGATCGACCGCGCGCTTTATGTAACCGAGCGCCTCCTCAAGCTTCATGTTCTGGTCAGCTAACATGTAGCCCAGATAATTCAACGCCGACGCGTATTCCGGATCGCTGGCCAGCACCTTCTTGAATTGTTCTTCCGCTTCGGGGTAACGCTTGTCGCGCTCAAAGGTAGAACCACGCAGAAACCAGATGTACTCCTTATCTTCCGTCTTGGTCGAAAGCTGCTCGGCCTTATCGAGCGCCTGCTCGGCTTCACTAAAACGCCGCAAGCGTGTATACATTTGCGCGAGCGTGATGTAGACCTGTCGATCGTCATTCGCGGCGCTGGCACCGCCTTTCAACATAGCTCGAACATCTTTAAGCGCCTGCTCCGCCTCGCCCATATCCGCCTGCTGCGACGCCAGCACCATCTTCAAATCGCGGCTGCTCGGCAGTTTGCGCACGGCTTCTTTGGCGGCGTCAGTGGCCTTCTGCCATTCCTTGGCTTCGCGCCAGGTATCGACGATCTGCTGATATCCGCGCTCGATATTTTCGTCGCCGCCGAGGGCCACAATTTGCCGGAAGGTCTCGATGGCCGCCTGATTATTTCCCTGATCGCGATAGATCGTGCCCAGCCGCTCCAGGAAAACGGCCCGATTGCTCTTTTCTCCGTTGGAGTAAGTGCCATCGGCCTTCTCCGATTTCTTCAGCAGGTCGCGCATGATCGGAATCGCTTCGTCAAAGCGACCCTGTGCCTGATAGATCGCGGCAATGTTGTAGGGAACTTCAACCGAATCCTGCACCATGGATTCGGCTTTTTTCAGATTTTCAAGCGCGAGATCGAACTTGCCCTGCTTGCGGTAAATCTCCGCGATGCGAACATACGTCTGCGCATCTTCCGGATTCGCGTCCGCGATTACCTTGTATTGATCGAGAGCAGCGTCGGCTTGACCATCATTCAACAGATTTTGTGCGAGGCCTCGAATGGCGTCGAGGTTATCGCGATCCATTTCAATCGCGTGACGATAGGCATCAATGGCTTCTTTATATTGCTTCTGCTGCTCGTAGGTATAGCCGAGTGCCGAATAAAGCTTGGCCGAGCGCTCCGTACTCGGCACCGAACTGAGCACCTGCGCTGCGCGAGCCGTATCACCTAGTTCATTGTAGAGATAGGCGAGCGTGGTAATCGCCTCTTCCGAGTCCGGCTGAAGCTTGACTGCAATCTTGAATTCGTTCTCTGCTTTCTGCAGATCGTTATTGAGTCGATACAAGCGCCCGAGGAGCAAGTGGTCATCCATGCTGTCAGGCTGCAGGCGGATGATCTGCTCATATTGCTCGATCGCGAGCTTCAGGACGCTCTCGGAGCCGCTGCCAGACTGCATATCGCCCAGCGAGCGCAGATAGATCCGTCCGAGCAGGCGGCGCGCTTCGAGATTGTTGGGATTCTTCTTAATGATATCTTGCGCTTCGACCACGGCATCGCGAATGCGACCAGTTTTCGCGTAAAGTTCGGCGAGGCCGGAGGTCAGATATGCGGAGGTCGGGTCGGCGTCAATGGCGGCGCGATATTCTTCGATCGCTTTGTTAGCCAGTTCGCTGCGGCCGTAAGTGGCCACCTGTTCCTCATACATATGCGCGAGGGCGAAGTGGTAGTAGGCGGCAGCGCGATTAGGTGTTTTGGTTTTGGCGGCCGACTGCGCACTAGTGGCTTCTGCGGCTTGGGCAGGCTGATCTGCAACCGTCGAACTCTGCGCCAGTAAGCCCTGCGCGAGCAAAGTCTGACCAAATAAAAAAGTTCCAGCAAGTACGGCGCTACCGATCGACAGCTCTTTTTTCATGAAAAATTCCAAGCCTTTAAGTTGCAACCTACACAAAATTGGATGCTCATCCGCAGGCATCCGGACTTCTTATTCTAACCTTCGCGGGTCCTTTCGAAGGCAAGAAAGCATAAGGTTATGTTAAAGCCAGAAGTACAGGGGCTTTGGGTGATTATTGTCAAGAAGAGTAAAGGCTAATGCCGGAAATGCCGCACCCCGGTGAAGATCATGGCCAACCCCAGCCGGTCGGCGGCATCGATGACCTCAGGGTCGCGCACCGAGCCTCCGGGCTGGATGATCGCCGTGGCGCCCGCTTTGGCAATTTCTTCAACACCGTCCGGAAAGGGAAAGAAGGCATCCGACGCGGCAACTGTCCCCCTCAGCGGCAACTGTGCCTTCATGGCGCCCAGTTTGCAGGAATCAACGCGGCTCATCTGACCCGCACCTACGCCCACGCTTTGCCCGTCGCGGGCATAAACGATGGCATTCGACTTCACGTGCTTGCACACCTTCCACGCGAACAGCAGCGCCCGTTTTTCTTCCGCTGTCGGCGGGCGTTTCGTAACTACCTGTAAGTCGGATTCGGACAGCTTGCGACGATCAGCCTCCTGAAGGAGCACGCCGCCAGAAATATTTTTCACTACCCATTTCAGCTGGCCGGCAGGAACTTCGACGAGGCGGAGGTTTTTCTTGGCTGCAAAAATCGATTTTGCGTTTTCGTCAAATGCCGGAGCGGCGATCACTTCAAGAAATAGTTTGACCATCTCCGTGGCGGCGGGCGCATCAATGGTCCGATTCACGCCAATCACCCCGCCAAACGCAGACACCGGATCGCATTCGAGCGCCCGCAAGTAAGCTTCGGCCAATAACGCCCCGGTCGCGGTTCCGCAGGGATTCGTGTGTTTGATGATGGCGCAGACGGGCTCATCAAACTCCTGCGCCAGGTCCCATGCGGCTTGCAGATCAACGATGTTGTTGTAGGAAAGCTCTTTCCCCTGCACCTGGCGCGCGTGGGCCACTCCCTTGTCCGTGCCGTCCGCATACATCGAAGCCTTTTGGTGCGGATTCTCTCCGTAGCGCAGGTCCATCACTTTGTGAAACATCAGGCGCAGGTTTTGCGGAAGGCCCTCCTCGGCTTTGCGCTCGAACCCGCTGACATCGAAGTCACCGCCCACCCACTCGAGCGTCGAAGCAATCGCAGAATCGTAAGCCGCAGTCGTAGCGAACGCCTTCTGCGCCAGTCGCCACTTTGTTTCTTTGGATAACGCAGCACCGGAGCGCGCCATCTCGTCGGCGATTCCGTCGTAGTCTGAAGGCGAAGTGACGACTGCGACGTCCTGAAAATTCTTCGCTGCCGAACGAATCATCGACGGCCCGCCAATATCGATATTTTCGATTAGCTCTTCGAACTTCACGCCTTTCTTGGCGGCGGTCTTCTCGAAGGCGTAGAGGTTGACCACCACCATGTCGATGGGTTCGATGCCATGCTCGGCAACCGAGGCTCGATGGCCGCTATCTGCGCGGCGATGCAGGATGCCGCCGTGCACCTTCGGATGCAGCGTCTTGACGCGCCCATCCAGCATCTCAGGGAAGCCGGTCAGCTCGGAAATATCTTTCACGGCGATGCCGGAGTCGCGCAGTAGCTTGGCCGTACCTCCGGTTGAAACCAGTTCCACGCCCAATTGGGAAAGTTGGCGGGCGAAATCCACTAGTCCGGTTTTATCAGTGACACTGAGAATGGCGCGCTGGATTTTAGACATCAGTCCTCGAAAAGGAATTAATTTTGAAAAGAAATTCTAGCAGTAACGAGTTTGCGGCGCGGAAATCGCGGCATCAGCCGAAATGCATATTCGCTTCACGGGCCCTGCTAACCTTGCGGCTTGTGACTCGTCAATTGCGCTGAGGTAATCATGAATCGTAACTTCCTCGGCTATCTAATCACCCTGTCTTCGGCTCTGTTTTTGGAGGCTCTATTCCTGTCGCTCACAAGCTCTGCTCAAGGTCAGACCGCCTCGGCGAACAAGAGCATTGCCGATCTACAGTGGTTTGCGGGACATTGGTCGTGCGCCGGTAAATTCATTCGTTCCGGCAAAGCGATTTCGGCTGACCTCTCGTTCGATCTGGCGCTCGAGAATAAGTGGATGTTATTTCGCCACGACGACCGACCGCCATTTTCCTATCACGCGATTTCGGAATGGGGCTGGGACGAAAAAGGCCAACAATATGTGTCGACGGTGCAAGACTCAACCGGCGGTATTCGCCTGTTTTATTCGCACGGATTTGCGGATTCCAGGCTGGTTTGGGATGGTAAGGCGCTGGGAGATCCAGCCGCGTCTGCGGAACGATTTGAATTCGTAAAGAACAGCCCTGACATTTTCACCGTGAGCTATTCATTTCAGAAGGACGGGCAGTGGCAATCTGTCGATACGAGCACGTGCACTAGGAAGAAAGCGTAACCTCTAGCTTTTTGCCTTCGCCTTCAGCTTCACCTGGCCACCCTGCATCTCGATCGAGTAGACCACCGTATCGCAGCCGTGCTGCTTGCGAATCTCGCTGGTCTTCTTCTTGACGAAGGCGGCGAAAGAATCGAGATCGCCGGAAACTTTTTCGCCCGACTTTTTCTTGGCTGTGGCAAGCGCGTTATACAGGGATTCGACTTGCTCGCACTCAGCGGCTGCACCGGAGCAATGCACGGTGAATGGCTGGCCGTTCGCTGGACTACCGTCAGGCGTTTCGGCGCCGGCAACTTTAGGATTGTGGGCGAGGCCATACGCCGGATTATGCTTGGCTTCCCGCTCTTCGGCGACACGCACGCCCTGCACCGAAAGAATTGCATCCGCAGGTCGGCGATAACCCTCCTCGCGAATGCGCGTCTTCTTGCGCCACAGGTCGCTCTGAATCGCGTAGCGCTGCGCCATTTCGTTGTAGCGAAAGCGCTGCGCGAAGCTCAGGCGAGCGCCGTCGCTGAACTTGCGAATCAGCGTGACAACCTTCCATTCAACATCCGTAGGAGGACGTTTGGTGGGGTTGTTGAAGAAGATTTCGTACTCGATCTTCAGGCGGCGCAACTGCTGATCGAGCAGATTCAGCTCTTCCTCAGTGGTCACAAAGATCCCCCAGCTAACAGCTTAGCGTTGCCCATGGGGATTGGCGAGGTTCCCGCCGGACACGTCAGAGATAGTACGAAAGTACCTAAAAGCAGCCGTCAGCTCTCAGCGGTCAGTAAACGCACTAGAGCGGAAAACGAATATCGGGCGCCTCTCGCGAAGTGTCGGGGTCAGATCTGGGGGTACTGAGGGCTGAGAGATGACGGCTACTTCGTGCTTGACGCCATCTTCTTCACCATGGCCAGCACCAGCTTGCGGTCGCTATCGTTGAGATTGGCCGAATAGCGCCGCATCTGGCTCAGGAAGCGAACCTCATCGTCGGACAGCTGGGGCAAGCCTTTGTGGCCATTGCTGTTGCCTTCAGCGAAGAACTGCGACAATGCCAGATCCATCGCCCCCGCGATTTTGGCCAGCGTGTCCAGCGAAGGAATGGTGTGGCCGTTTTCGACGCGCGACAGATAGCAGCGCAAAAGACCCGTGCGCTTTTCAATGTCGCCCTGGGACATGCTGCGTTGCAGCCGGAAGTTGCGGATGGTCTCGCCGATATTCATAAGTACGCGACTAGCTCAATCCTAGGGTTGAACGCAGAGATCAATATGAAGATGCGTGCATAGTAACCAGAGCGGTACCTTCTGGCAAGTGGAAATTCAAGGTTCGGCCTGTTGACGGAAGGTTGAGAGGAGGCTCGGGTCGCCAGAATCCGAACCTCGAGTCACTTTTTCAAGTTCGCCGCCAAAAAGCCCACTATGCGTTGCCAGGCGTCGGACGCATCTTCGGGCCGGTATCCTTGCTTGTTGTTGGGATTCTCAAAGGCGTGACCCGCGTCAGGATAGATCTTGATCTCGACCTTCTTGCCCAGTTGCTCCATAGCCTGTTGAAATTTCTTAACATCGTCGGGAGTGATGCCGCGATCCTGACCGCCAAAAAGTCCGAGGATCGGAGCATTGATCTTCTTCAGTTCCGACGTTTCCGTGGCGAGGTGCCCATAATTGATGACCGTGGCTGCCAGATGCGGCTCGGCCAGCGCTGTGTCGAGCGAATAACCGCCGCCCATGCACCATCCGATAGAGCCAATTCGATCTTTTTTCACATTGAACTGTGATGCGAGGAAGTCGTAAGCGGCCCGTAAGTCGCGGGTGGCGCGGTCTTCAGGCACGCCGCGCATTAATTCGTGGGCCAAGTCTGCGTTGTCGGCGACTTTGCCGCGATAGAGGTCGACGGCCAGCGCGATGTATCCTTCGCCGGCGAGTTTGTCAGCCTGCTGTTTTACCCAATCGTTCAGTCCCCACCACTCGTGAATCACGATGAGCGCGGGAAACGGCCCGTGGCCGGCAGGAGTGTAGAGGATTCCGGTGACCGTTTCGTCGCCAGACTTGTAGGTCACAGTCTTGCCATCGATCGCCTTAGCGGACACTGACAACAACAGGCACAAGATAAGGCACAGGAGAAGATTTTTCATACGATACCTCTACGGGATTTTCGATTCTCTATGCTAGCAGTGAAACCCTTCGATGTGGTGCCGCACGAAGTCAACTTCTTGCCAGCCTGAGCCCACTCGCCATCACGTTACTTGTGTTCGTCGTGCCCAGCCTGCTCACCGGTTGGAGACGTAACGCCGCTGGATTTCTTCCAATACTCCTGCACCGCTGGCGGAAGTTTCTCGATGCGAGTGAGGAATGCGGTCACCTTCCACATGTCCGGCTCGGAGAGCGCTTTGTCCCACGCAGGCATTCCGGTATAACGAACGCCGGTGCGAATCACGTAGAAGACATGCCATTCCTCGTCGTCTGGCGGATGAAGGATGAGGGTCGGCGGCGGCGGATAGAACGATTTCCCCAGAGTCGAGGGCTGGCGGTCGATGCCGCCATGGCACAGCGCGCAATTCATGGTGTAGATCTTCAGGCCCTCGATCAGGTTGTCATCGGTCGGTGGCACAGGATTATTGATACGCGGAGCATGGCGCTCGACTGAATTATCCAGTGCGCTCATGGCCAAGTGTCGTTCCATATCCGGCGGAGGAGTATTGGCGCGCGTCGGCATAAAGCCCAGCAGAGCAAGGCCAGCGCCGCCGATCACGAGAACCACGATGGTGATAACAATCCCCAGAACGAAGTTGCGCATGCTCGATCCTTAAGTTTAGAGACTTGACAACCTTATTCGACCGCCGAGTCAGGGCCGAACTGCGACCTCGCTCACGATTCTCATTCTACCCTTAAGGGAGCCACAACCGAGCCGATACGTCCGCTGAGGTTGTCGCGGACGACAAAACGGATCGTATATTCTCCAGGCGCAAGATCCAGGGCACCGCCATAGGCAACGCCCTTCTGCCGAATCACCGACACCTTCTCCGGGCTCAGATGGACGTCCACTTTCTGGCCCATGGGATGATCGGCCGCTTTGCCATCGGGCGTTTTCGCCAGCGCCATGAAATCCATCACGAGATGGTTGTTATCGGCGTCGTTGATCAGAGTGGGATCGGGCGCGAGATGCATTTCGTAGTTCACACGCTTCTTGCCCGGGTCTTTGGCGGGCTCAGTCTTGTCCCAGCGTGCCACCAGCGTCAGGGACGTGAAATCCAGAGGAGACTGCAAAGCCGACGAAATGTCGCTGTTGCGGCTGGCCTCGGGATCGATGGTGGCATCGGTGACAAAGAAACCGCTGCGGGCGCGCACCTCCGTGTGATCGCGATTGACTTTCACCGCGAGCCTGCGCCAGCCAGCCTTGGTGTTCGAGTGATCAACATAATAGCCAAGCATGTAGTACCTGGCGGAATCGCTTACGGCGTCGCGGAATCCTTTTACCAGATCGTTGGAGTTGTAATACGCTCGGCCTCCGGTCATCGAGGCAAAGGTCTGGAGGGTCGACTGCGTGTCCATCTCTCTCGACATCGCCTTGCTTCCGTAGTTTCTCGACGGATTGCGCGGGTTTCCCGCTCCGTTGCGCATGGAGGCGGGCGCAACCGACAGGGTTTGGAGTCCTTTGACATCGACCGGATAGAGCGAAATTTCTGCATCGTTCAGCAGTTGCCAGGTGTGTTCGTAGAGGGGCAGCAGATCGCTGAGGGAGTCGCGGCCGGCGGGCGCAAGATGCATGCTGTTGTCGCTCACGTTGAAAGGAAATCCGCCGCTCGCCCAAATCAGCGACTTGCGCCCCGGGAACCCTGCCAACGCCTGCGCTACCTGCTGCATTGCCTCCAAAGTGTAGGTGATGGCGAGGCGCTGCTCGAATGACCGAAAATTCAGTTCCGTGTCTTGCATCATTTTTTGGAGGCTGTTGGCTTCGCTCTGTGTTTGGCTATGTCCTTTCGAACTCTGGGAACTACCTCCGTCGCCTTTGGGCACGCCCGCATTGCTATCGGGGCTGGTGAGTCCCGCGCTCATGGCTTGCGAATCTTCCGGACTATCGACCATCTCGTAGGTGTCGCCATTTATCTGATGCAGGGCGGCTACCAGGATGCGAGGATCGGTGGTGAAGTCATGGATCACTTGAATACCGCTTCGGTTGAGCGTGTAGAGGGCCGTGGGCTCATGCTGGTCCAGCGATTGGGTCAAATACTTGAACAGATCCTGGCGGGCACGCGCCTGAGCTACAAAAGGCGTGTTGATGAAATCGAGCACGATGAGCGTAATACGCCGATTCGATCCTTCGCCTCCCAGAGAGTTAGTAAACTCGTTCGGATCCCTGGGGCGCGACATACGTTGCGGGTCGCTGGTGATCTCTTCGAAGGTGGCAATCTTCTGCTCGGCGCCGTTTTCGAGCACCGTAAAGTCTTCCTTCTTCAGTCCACTGATGTGATTGCCGGACTTGTCAGTCACCAACGTTGGGGATAAGCACTAACTCGGAGCGCGCTGTGAATTTGACCTCCCGATTTGTCGTCTTTATCTTTGTCTTTCGGTCTGGCAAAGACATAGATAGAACAAGCCCAGCGCTGCGGCTATGGCGAGAAAGGCAAAGTTACGAAAGGAAAGGTTGCGGTTGGTCGGCATGCTTTTACTCCCTTCTAATGCGGGGAAGGATGCGCGGCAATTCGCGAGCCGAGTTACTGGAATCTGGAAGCGTCGTTGGCAGGAAAGTATATAACAGGAGCGCAAATGCTGGCGGAACTCATTTGCGCGGATTCACGACCCTATTACGAAAGCTTGAACCACCAAGGGCACTAAGTATCACGAAGGATTTCTTTTCCTTCGTGTGGCTTCGTGACCTTTGTGGTAAATGATCCCGCAGATTGCATGACAGTCGATCAGTAAGCGTGCAGGCGGCGAGCTTCGCGCACCAGATCGGAAACTTTTGGCAGGAAAAATTCTTCCTGCGGCGGAGAGAATGGCACAGGCGTGTCGGGAGCTGTGATCCTGACGATTGGGCCGTCGAGATCGTCGAAGGCTTCTTCGTTGATGATGGCAGAAATTTCTCCGGCTAATCCGCCAGTGCGCGAGTGCTCGTGGAGAATGATCACTTTGTTCGTCTTCTTTACCGTCGCGGCGATCGCTTCGCGATCGAGCGGCGCAACCGTTCGCAAGTCTAGGATTTCGATTTCAATTCCTTCTTTGCTCAGAAGCTCGGCTGCTTCTAGCGCGGTGTAGAGCATCGCGGCGTAGGTGATTACGCTTAGATGATGGCCTTCGCGCGAGACTCGCGCCTTGCCTATCGGGACCGTGTAATCCTCGTCGGGAACTTCGTCTTTAATTCTTCGATAAAGATATTTGTGCTCGAAAAAAATGACTGGATTTTGATCTCGGATCGCCGACTTAATCAGACCCTTGGCGTCGTAAGCCGTCGCTGGGCAAACGACTTTTAATCCGGGCGCGTGCACAAACCACATCTCAGGATTTTGCGAATGAAATGGGCCGCCATGCACATTGCCGCCGCTTGGGCCGCGCAGCACCAGCGGAGCGGGCGCTCCCCAACGATAGTGTGCCGAGCCGACCATGTTGACGATCTGATTGAAGGCGCAGCCGATGAAGTCCATGAACTGGAATTCGGCGACGGGGCGCAATCCGGTGAGCGAGGCGCCAAAGGCAGCGCCTACGATGGCGGACTCGGCGATGGGAGTGTCGATCACGCGCTCGGCGCCGAAGCGGTCGATGAATCCGTCGGTGACCTTGAAGGCGCCACCGTAGATGCCGATGTCCTCGCCGAGGCAGAAGACGCTCGGGTCGCGTTCCATTTCCTCCCAGATTCCCTGGCGGATGGCTTCGAGATAGGTGGTGAGGGGCATGCACGGGAAGTGTATCGCAAGCAGTTCTCAGTTGTCGGTTCTTAGTTCTCAGTAAGTGCGGTTGGGCGTTTGATGTGTTCACTGATTGGTTATTGTCAAAATGATGGCTACTGTTCAATATTGTACAGTTTTCAGCCTGTGACTGAGGGTAACGTTGTTCACACTCGGACAAAGGTGCTGAGCCCCGCAACAAGAAGTTGTAGGAGTGTCACTCCCACTGAATCAGACCCCAGGGACATCCAGTTACCACGTGCTTCCGACAAGCCTTAGATGGTTAGGTGGCGCTCGGAGCCAGCGGCTAAGTTATTCAGGAGGTTCCTCATGGCAACACCCAGAGTCCTGGTCGTCGAGGATGACGATTCTGTTCGTCTGATGCTGCAAGAAGGATTGCAACGTGACGGGTTTGAAGTGGTGGTTGCTTCGAACGTTCGCGACGCGCTCAGGCATATCTCGGCGGAGAATTTTGACGTCCTTCTCTCCGACCTGCACCTGCCTCTTGCGGGGGACGGCTTCACCCTAGTCAGCGCGATGCGCCATACTCACCCGGAGGCGTTGACCGTGATTCTCAGCGGCTACCCAGCCGTGGACGAGGCGATGTCTGCGATCCTCTCCCAAGCCGATGAAATTTATGCGAAGCCGATTCGAATCGGCCCGCTCAAGGAACTTATTCGCGCCCGGCTAGCCGACCCTCACAAGAAGAAGCGGCCGAAGCCGGAATCTGTCGCTTCCATATTGGAGCGCGAGACCGACACTACGATCCAGAATTGGCTGGATGCCGTGGAACGGGATGCCGAACTGACGTGTGTTCCCTTGAGCCGCACGGAACGTACTGGGCATCTTCCTAAACTACTTCGCGACCTCGTGATTCGCCTGCAACTGGACTCGGGAATGCCAGCCCCACTTTCCGCAGCCGCTCACGCCCATGGAGAGATGCGGCGTCAACAAGGATACACCGCTCCCATGGTGGTGGAAGAGTCTCGTATCTTGCAGGTGAGCATCTTTACCACTTTACAAAGGAATTTATGCGGCGTGGACTTCAGCAAACTATTGCCGGACGTGGTGACGATCGCGGATGAAGTCGATTCCCAATTGAAGCAAGCCATGTTCAGCTACGTCGCGCCATTGGATTTGCAATCTCGGGCGATTGGACTGGCGGGATAGCGGGCTGCGGCGGACTACCAGTTGAGGATGAGCGGCACCGTAGAATGAGGACTGAGTACCGTAGAACAATATTCCACCCGATCGCCCATCTCGCTCAGAACCCAGGAATCGTCCGGTCACTTCGGAGAGTCGCCGCCAGCCGGAGGTGACCATCTGGGATCTCCCGCACCCCGTTGCCAAAAGCCCAGACATCGTCTCCTACTTCCGGAGTTAAGTTAGCGCGGTGTAGCCCGCGCTGTACTCAAATCGCTTACAATTCCCCTTCCATGCGCGTTTCCTGGTCAAAGACGGTCGCGGTGCGTTCTTTTGCGAAGATTAATCTTGGGCTCTACATTGGCGCGGCTCGAGCTGATGGATTTCACGAGCTGCGCACGGTGTATCAGACGATTGCGCTGCACGATGTGATCCGGGTGAGCGTTGAACGAAGCTCTGAACGAAGCGGTGAACGAAAATCTGGGCGCGGCGGTGGAATTGAAATTGTCTGCGAGGATGAGCGGGTTCCGCTGGATTCGTCTAACACTTGCTATCGCATGGCGGAGCGGGTGATGGAGGAGCTGGGCGCGTCGGGACGCGTCCGCATGGAGATCGATAAGCGGCTGCCGGTGCAGGGAGGGTTGGGCGCGGCTTCGTCGAATGCGGTCGCGACGATGATCGCGCTGGAGCGGGCGCTGAAGCGTCAGTTGCCGGCTGCAGCGCGTCTGCGGATTGCGGCGGAGATTGGATCGGACCTACCTCTATTTCTTGTGGGGGGGACGGTGCTGGGAGTGGGGCGGGGGGAAGAGGTTTATCCGCTAGCTGATTTGCCGGCGATGGCGCTGGTGGTGGTTACGCCGGAGGTTGGGGTGTCGACGCCTCGGGCGTTTGCCGATTGGGATGCTCTTGCAAAAAGCGGAGCCGAGCTTGGCTCGGTTGGGCAGACGGGGGCGTCTGCCCCTACGCGAGCATTGGCTGCTCCAGCGCAATTGACTCGGCCTCTTCGCTCCGATAGACTGTTTGAGGTTGGCTGCGCGCTGTCGGCGTGGCTTTGTGGTTCAGGTAGTGGTTCACCCAAAGTTAGTGGTTACCCCAACACCGGTGCTTTCGCAAAAGGCGGGAGCCGGGCCGGAAACTTGCTTTCCGACCTTGTCCGTACCGGGATTGAAAACGACTTCGAGAAAGTCGTCTTTCCTCAATATCCCGAATTGCGTGACATAAAAGGTGAGTTGGAGCGCGCCGGTTCGCGCTACGCTTCGCTCTCCGGGTCAGGGTCAACCCTCTATGGGCTGTTTCGGTCGCCAGCCGAGGCTGCGAAAGCGGCTAGCCGTCTGCGAAAGCGGGGGCTGAAGGCGGTGGCGACCAGTACGTTGACGCGCCAGAAGTATTGGAAGTCGCTGGTTGTTGGTCGCTAAATGCTGGTCGTTCGCTGTTCGCGAGAATTTGTTGTTTGCGGCGAGTACGGATTTCGGCATACTAGAGGCACGCGGAATTTGGGCCGTCGACTAATGGTAGGTCAAGTGCCTTTGGAGCACTTTGTCTAGGTTCGAATCCTAGCGGCCCAGCCAGATCAACCAGTTCTCAGTTGCCAGTTCTCAGTCGAGAGACACTGGAGCCCCAAGGCTGAGAACTAAGAACCGGGAACTGAGAACTGAACCTATGGCCACAGTTGCTACCACGACTGCCGAAAAGACGATCGTCGAAAAGCCGATCGCCGAAAAAACGACTGCGGAAAAAAAGCCGATTGTCGACGAGAAAACCGAACGCAAGCCGCAACGCGCACGGGTCGATGACCGGTTCAAGGTTTTTTGTGGAACCGCGAATGAGGCGCTCTGCGAAGAGGTCTGCGCTTTTCTTGGCCTGACGCGCGGACAGGCTCTGGTCACGCGCTTCAAGGATGGCGAAGCGTACGTGCAGATACAGGAGAACGTGCGCGGGGCCGACGTTTTCGTGATGCAGCCCACCTGCCAGCCGGTGGACATGCATTTGATGGAATTGTTGTTGATGATGGACGCGCTGAAGCGCGCGTCGGCGCGGCGAATTACGGCGGTGATTCCGTACTTTGGGTACGCGCGGCAGGATCGGAAAGATAAGCCGCGGGTGCCGATTTCATCGAAGCTGGTGGCGGATTTGCTGACGACGGCGGGTGCGGATCGGGCTCTGGTGGTGGATTTGCACGCGCCGCAGTTGCAGGGATTTTTTAATATTCCGGTGGATCATCTGTTTGCTTCGCCGGTGCTGGTGGACCACTTCAAGAAGTTGAATTTGCCGAATTTGACGGTGGTTTCGCCGGATGCGGGTGGCGTGGAACGAGCGCGCTTCTTCGCGAAGAAAGTGGATGCGGCGCTGGCCATCGTCGATAAACGCCGCGTCGAGATGAATGTGGCAGAAGTGATGCACGTGATCGGCGACGTTCGCGGCCGCACTTGTTTAATCATCGACGATCTGATCGATACGGGCGGCACGCTGGTGAAAGTGGCGCAGGCGCTGATCAATAATGGCGCGAGCACAGTGTATGCGTGCTGCTCGCACCCGGTGCTTTCGGGATCGGCGGTGGAGTATCTGGTGAATTCTCCGATCGCCGAGGTGGTTGTGACGAACACGATTCCGCTGACCGAGGAAGCGAAGCGGGTGGCGAAGATTAAAGTGCTTTCGATTGCGGGATTGATTGGACGGGCGATTCAGTCGATTCACGAAGAGACGTCGGTGAGCAGGTTATTTATTTAAGGGCGTCGTTCGCTGTTCGTCCTTCGCCCTGAATTGCAAGGTTTGCGAACAGCGAAGGGCGAACGACGAAAAGCGAATTAACGAAGGACGGAAACGGAATTATGGCGACAGCAACGGATATCAGCATTCTGGAAGCGGAGAAGCGCGTACCAGGGACGAAGAACGCCGCTCGGCGCGTGCGCGTCGGCGGAAAGATTCCTGCGGTGGTTTACGGCGCGGGGATAGATGCGGCCTCGGTCGCAGTAGATCCGCGGCAGGTTCTGCGCATACTGAAGTCGGAGACTGGGCACAACACGATTTTTGATCTCGCGCTCGACAGTGATCGTGTGAAAGCGATGATCGTGGACTGGCAGTTTGAACCGATCAAGGGAAAGCTGCTCCACGTCGACCTGCAGCGCATCGCTATGGATAAGAAGTTGACGGTTACGGTGCCGGTCATCCTCAAGGGCGAGGCAGTGGGCGTGAAGACGGAGGGCGGTATTCTCGAGCAGTTGTTGCGTGAGATCGAGATCGAGTGTTTGCCGGCCGACATTCCGAAGAATATCGAGGTCGATATCAGCCACCTTGTGTTCGGTGTGGAAGTGCGCGTAAAGGATCTGCCGCACGATCCGAAGCTGAAGTTCTTGACCGAAGAGAATCAGATGATCGCCCACATTACGACGGTGAAAGAAGAAGTGGTGGCGACTCCTGAGGCAGTGGCGGCGGATGCGACAGCGGCGCCGGCTGAGCCCGAGGTCATCAAAAAGGGCAAACAGGAAGTTGAGGGTGAAGGCGAGGCCGAGGGCGACGCGAAGGGCAAGGCCAAGCCCGAGAAGGCTGAAAAGGCCGAGAAGAAAGAGAAGAAATAGCCTTTGGCTTTTAGCTTTTAGCTAAGAGCCAACAGCTAAGAGCCAAGAGCGAAACTTGCGTGAAACTGATCGTCGGTTTGGGCAATCCTGGAATCGAGTACCAGTTCACGCCGCACAATCTCGGCTTTTTGACGATTGATCGGCTCGCCAACAATCTCGGGATCGAAGTCAGAAATCGCCAATGCCGCGCGCTGACAGCGCGGACGGCGATTGCCGGGGAGCCGGCAATTTTGGCGAAGCCGGAAACCTACATGAACCTGAGTGGGCTTGCGGTGGTGGAATTAGTAGCAGAACATCAGGTCGATGTAACGCGCGACCTGATTGTGATTTACGACGAACTCGACCTGCCGCTGGGCGCGATTCGCATACGGCAGCGGGGTAGTTCGGCTGGGCACAACGGGATGGAGTCGATCCTGGGCGCTCTGGGTACGGATGAATTTTTGCGGATTCGGCTGGGAGTTGCGCCCGATCACAAAGTCGGGGATGGAGCGAAATATTTGCTGGCTCCGTTTCGCAAGGCGCAGGAAGAAGCAGTGGATGAAGTGCTCGACATGGCGGTGCAGGCGGTCGAGGTGATTGTGAAGGAAGGGCCGGCGGCGGCGATGAACCGGTTCAATCGGAAGAACGAGCCGGAAGAGTGAGTGTGCGGTCGTCGGTCGTTAGTCGTTAGCAAACGTACAGTCCGCGAATCCGCGAACGACTAACGACCAACGACGCATTTAAGATTTTGGAGATAACGAATGAATCGTACTTATGAATTGATGTTTATCGTCCGGCCCGACATGGTGGACGAAGAATTAACCAAGCTGATTTCCACGCTAGAGTCATCGGTGACTTCCGCGAGCGGCACGACGAAGAGCGAAGTCTGGGGTAAGCGCCGGCTGGCGTATAGGGTCGGCAAGTTCAACGATGGCATTTTCGTCCTGATGCTGATCGAAGCGACGGGCGCGGCTGTACATGAAGTCGAACGCCGCCTGCGCGTGACGGAGCCGGTAATCAAGTTTCTCACCGTCCGTACGGATGAAGAGCTGAAGCGACTGGACAAGATCAAGAAGCTGCGCGACTCGAAAAAGAAAGCGAGTGCGCAACCGGCTGCGGCGGCACCGGCTCCGGTTACTCCAGCAACAGTGGAAGCGAGCGCGGAAACGCCCGCTTCGGCGCCGGTTTCGTAGCAGAAGGCCGCCGAGGCCTTCGATCTCAGGGGCTGAAGCTGTGCCCCTTACCAAACGCAAATTCTGAGAAAGCAGGAGCACTATGGCAGAAGAAACGAAAGCACCAGAAAGTCGTCCGGAACGCACTGGCGGTGATCGCCCGGATCGCAGCGGGCCACGTGGCCCGCGGCCCGGCGGAGGTCCCGGTGGACCGCGCGAAGGCGGGCGCAAGTTTTTCCGGCGCAAGAAGGTTTGCAAGTTCTGCGTCGAAAAGATCGAAGCGGTTAATTACAAGGATGTGCGGCTGCTGGCGCAGTTCGTCGCGGAGAGCGGAAAGATTACTCCGCGCCGCCTGACCGGCGTGTGTACGCCGCATCAACGCCGTCTGTCGCGAGCCATCAAGCAAGCACGCAATATCGCGCTGCTTCCTTTCGCGGGACGCGCGCAGTAGGTTCAGCAAGACAGGAATTAAGAGTTCCCCTGTGAAACCCTGTGTCCTCGCTGGTAAGGATCTTCTCAACCACAGAGGACGCAGGGTTTCACAGGGAGGAAGCTTACGAAACGGAGTTAAGCATGGAAGTCATTCTGAAAGAAGATGTGCCCAAGCTGGGCAATCGCGGCGAGGTGGTAAAGGTCGCCGAAGGATACGGGCGGAATTTTCTGCTGCCCAAGAAGCTGGCGATACAGGCCACCGAAGCCAACAAGACCGTCATCGAGCAGATGAAGGCGGCTTCAGTCCGCCGCTCCGCCAAAGAAAAGACGGAAGCCGAAGCGCTGGCGAAGCAGTTTGACGGGCTTGAGGTTAAGTTCACGCGCAAGTCCAGCGAAACGGATCAGCTCTTCGGATCGGTCACTGCGGGCGATATTGCCGAAGCGCTCGAGAAGAAAAGCTTCCACATCGATCGCCGGAAGATTCAGCTCCACGAACCGCTCAAGAGTGTTGGTGAGTTCACGATCCCGGTCAAACTGCACAAGGACGTGACTACGCACTTGAAAGTCGTCGTGGAGAAGGAAGCGGCGGCAGAATAGATTTGATGCCCGCGTAGTGACGGGGCTTGGCCTAAAGATGAGACCGGGCCTCCTGACTCCATCCTCAAGAATCTACCCCGAAGAATTCTCCCACTTTTCGCAAGTCTGTCGTTCGTGTATAGGGCGGCAGACTCTCGACGAATACACGCCCGTACTGCTTCTTCAAAATCCGATTGTCGAGCAGCGCCAGCAAGCCACGGTCGTGCAGGGATCGAATCAATCTTCCAAAACCTTGCTTCAGTGTGATCACTGCGCTCGGCACTTGATAGTCGAAGAAAGCATTGCCGCCTCCTGCGTCGATCGCTTTTACGCGCGCCGCTACGACCGGATCGCTCGGTACGGCGAAGGGCAAGCGGTCGATGATCACGCAGCTCAATTGTTCTCCCTGGACGTCGACGCCCTGCCAAAATGATGAGGTGCCGAATAAAACGGCGTTCGGCGTGAGGCGGAACTCTTCGAGCAGTGCGTTCTTTGGCGCCTCGCCTTGCAAAAACAAACGATAGGGAAGCCGTGAGCACAGGCGCTCATAAACATCTTTCATCTGTGCAAAGCTGGTGAAGAGAACAAAGGCGCGGCCGCGCGTGATCTCGAGCAGTTGCCGTATGCGCTCCGCCGCGAGCGCGGCGAATTCGGGTGTGCGCGGATCGGGAAGATCGGGCGGCACGTAGAGGAGCGCCTGGCTCTCGTAATCGAAATGCGAGGGCAAAAGCAATTCGCGGGTGTGCTCCAGGCCCAAGCGCTGGCGCATGTAGTCGAATCCTCCGCCGACGGCTAACGTAGCCGAAGTCAACACCGCGCAATCGAGTTTGTCGAATAGAGACAACTTCAGAATTGGCGCCACATCAATCGGCGTCGCTTGCAGAAATACGGTATGGCGATCTCGACCGCCGGCACCGCGCCCGCCGCGCCGCTCAATCCAGAAGACAGTATTCGGATTTTCTTCCTCCATCAGGAAGTGCAATTGAAAGTTCATCTCTTCGGCGCGCCGGGAGAAAGCAAATATTTCCTCGGGCTTCTCTGGCAGTTGCTGCAATTCGGAATCGAGGCGCTGTAGCGAAGTGCGCAATGCGTCGTATTCTTCGCCATTTTCTTCCAAAAAATCGCGGCGATTCTCGAAGGCAAAGCGGCCGTTTCCTATAGGCAGCAGCGAAAAAAACAGCACGGCGTGATCGTGCAGGCTGGCGAGCGCTCCTGATATTCCGGCCGAATACATGCGATTGCGCGTGAGCGATTGCTCGACGTCGCGGGCGAGTTCGTCGATGCGCGCGTTGCTAAGGGTCACTCCGAAGTAGTTGCTGGCCACGTCTTCTAGTTCGTGGGCTTCGTCAAAAATCACGGCGCCGACTTCCGGCAGAATGCCCGCGTCAGGCGCGTAGTCGGACTGCTGCTTGATCGTCAAATCGGCGAAAAAAAGATGATGGTTGACGATGACGATGTCGCTCTCCGCCGCGCGACGCCGCATTTCGGTGATGAAGCAACGCTCAAACTCGCTGCACTTCTGGCCCGTGCAGGCGTCAGAGCGGGCGTCCAGTTTGTGCCAGAGAACGCTGGTCTCGGGCACGGCGGCCAATTCAGCGCGGTCGCCGATTTGCGTGAGCTTTTCCCAGCGCGAGATTTCGGAGAAATGTTCGATCTCTTCGAGTCCGCTCAGAACGGGATTACTAGTGAGATCGTAGAGTTTCTTGCGGCACAGATAATTATTGCGGCCCTTCATGTAGCAGACGTTGAGCTTGCTTTTGCCGTCTGGGAAAAGCGCCTGCTCGAGAAACGGAATGTCTTTGTGAAAAAGCTGCTCCTGCAAATTCTTCGTGCCGGTCGAGATGATGACGCGCTTGCCGGAGCGGATCACGGGCAGGAGATATGCGAGCGTCTTGCCGGTCCCGGTGCCGGCTTCGACGATCAAGTGGCGCTTTTCTTCGAGCGCCTCTTCGACGGCCTGCGCCATTTGCAATTGTCCGCGGCGAAACTCGTAGGCGGGATGAGTTTTTGAGAGCACGCCACCCGGCGAAAAGAACTGATAGAGCGAAAATCCAGCAGCCCCGGTCGCGGGATGAGACACGGGATGGGATGAAGAGGGCACGGAGTCTCTATAATAACGGGATGCGTAGCGCAACTCATCTCCGACTATTCCCAAGCAAACCTTGAGCAAGAAAAAGCCAGCTCCTCTCGTCGCCATTGTTGGGCGGCCCAACGTTGGCAAATCGACGCTGTTTAACCATCTGACGGGATCGCGTCGCGCCATCGTTGGCGACGAACCGGGCATCACGCGTGATCGTCTTTATGGCGAGGTCGAATGGCTGGGACACGAGTTTCGCGTGGTGGATACGGGCGGAATTGTTCCCGAAGATAAAGATTTCATCCCCTCGGAGATTTTCCGGCAGGCGAAGGTTGCGCTCGAAGAGGCGGCGGCGATCATCATGGTTGTCGACGCTCGCACCGAGATCGCTGGCCCAGATCGCGAATTAGCGAGACTGCTGGCGCGCACCGGCAAGCCGCTGTTTCTCGCCGTCAACAAGATGGACTCTGATAAACAGGATTCGCTGCTCGGTGAATTTCATTCGCTTGGGATGCGGAATATTTTCCCGATTTCGGCGGAGCACGGGCGCGGGATCGACGATCTGCTGGACGCCACACTCAAGGTCCTTCCGGCGAGTGCAAAGACAACCGCAGAGCACGCAGAGGTCACGGAGGAAGGCGAGAGCGAAGAGTTGCCCGCTGCCGAGGAGCCGCATGAAATCAAAGTGGCTATCATCGGGCATCCGAACGTCGGCAAGTCTACGTTGTTGAACCGGCTTACGGGAAAAGATCGTGCTATTGTCTCGCCCGTCGCCGGCACGACACGCGATTCCATCGATGAGGTCATCCAATACAAGGGGCGCAAAATTCGCTTTATTGATACGGCGGGCATTCGGCGCAAGGGCAAGACGCGGCTGATGGCGGAGAAGCTTTCGGTGGTCATGGCGCGGAAAAATATCGAGGACGCGGACATCGTGCTCTTTATGGTCGACGCTACGGAAGGCGCGAGCGGGCTCGACGCCAACATCGCAGGCTACGCGCATGAGAGTGGGCGCTCGGTGATTATCCTGGTCAATAAATGGGATCTCGTGGCGAGCGGCGAGAAGCGCGCCATCAGCCAGTCTCGGACGGCGCGCATTCAGGATGCGAAGCGTCCGCAAGATCGCGCGCTTTACGAAGAGCGGCTGCGCTATGGATTGAAATTTCTAAGCTACGCTCCGGTGCTATTTCTTTCCGCGCACACCGGCAAGGGAACGGAAAAGATTCTTCCGCTAATCGAGAAGGTCGCCGCCGAGCGGCGCAAGCGGGTCACGACCGGAGAGATGAATCGCTTTCTGCGGACGGTTGACTTCGACCGCGCGTCGGTTCCGGTGAGCAAGCGGGTGAAGATCAAGTACATGACGCAGGCGGGAGTGGCTCCGCCGACGTTCGTGCTCTTTACTGATCGTCCGGTGAAGCTGCATTTTTCTTACCTGCGGTTTTTGGAGAATCAAATTCGCGCGGTGTTCGGGTTTGTGGGATCGCCTATTTGGATTAAGAACCGGGCGTGAGAGTAGTAATCGATAAAGATTTTCGGAGGATGTTCGTGTTAGGTGTCAGCCACCAATCCGCAATCCAGTTCCCTTGGACCTCGATGCCTCCTCTGCAACTTGGAAAACTTCCGAGCGGATTTGGAACCGCCGACTTGTTTATCGCTATTACTGATAATGGTCGCCCAATTCTGCGCGTCGATCTTTATGAGGAGTGTGAATCGGTTCCCTTTAAAGACGCATTACTTCGGGGCAATCTAGTGTTTGTGGGCTTTGGTGATGCGATTTACGTCATCGATCCAGGGCTGCGGTCGGGCTCGATAATTGCTTTGAATAGTTATTTCGCCGCCTTCTATTCTGCCTCGGAATATTTTCTGGCTGCCTCGGGTACGGGCCTGCTGCGGCTGTCTACCGAAGGCGAAGTGATATGGCGAACTCCGAACCTCGCCTTGGACGGAGTAATCGTCACTGGGGTCGACGACAAATTGATAAAGGGCGAAGGAGAGTGGGATCCCCCCGGTGGCTGTAAATCATTTATGTTGCGACTTGACTCAGGCGAATTGATAACGTAGTGGCGCAGAGGTTTATAGTGCTTCCGCGACTCATGGGATGACTCCTACCCCGCCATCGGCAAATGCTTTCCATCCTGAGAGAGCAACCCCACGCGGTTGACGCCGGCGATTCGGGCTATTGCGATTACATCGACCACGTCCTGGAAATCGATGTCGTCGTCGGCTTCGACGTAGACTATGCGCTCTACGCGGATGGCGAAGATGTCGCGCAGGCGGTCGCGCAAATGATCCCAGTCGACGGCTTCTTCGTTGACCATCACTTGCGGATGCTCCATTTGCGGGAGTTCGCCCTGGGAATCTTTCGCATCAAGATGCTTCCCTCCCGGCTTCATATGATGTACTCGAATTACGATTGTCGCTTGGGGCGGGGGAAGCGTACGATCATTCGGATTGGGTTGCTGCGGAATCTCTGTCTGCAAACCTACTGGCTTCTGTTCGATCACCACCAGCATGAAAACAATAAGGAGCACCAAGAGAACGTCGATCAGCGGAGTGACGTTCATCTTTGGGCCAGTCGAAAACGGACCACTGCCTGCCGAGAATCCCATTTGGGTTTCCTTCCTTCATCAACGAGAATCGGCACGCGCGTGTCTTGAATGATTGGACACCTGAATGATGGGGAGAGTTCCAGATCGTTTGTCTCCAGTTCTCGCGTCGACGTAACGTGAGTTATTTCGTGACGGAATATGGTTGGGGCCTCAGCGGCGAAAGCCGCATCCATTCCAGCTTCTAACGGCGCGGCTGAAGCCGCGCCCTTTCAAAGCAAGTCCAAGAACCAGGAGCCATCGGTTGCAGTTCGCAGCGGCGCGATTGCCGCGCCCTACCCGTTCCCCGCTTCTACGACAAGTCACGAATTGCTCTAGAATCGGATGTTCATGCGGAATGCATCGGAACATTTCTGGCGAGGCGTGGTTAGTACCCTTTTTCTCGCGCTCAATTTTTTCTTGTTCGTTCTGCTGGCGCACGCACAGGATAACTACGAAATCCAGGTCTACTCGGCCGAACTCGTCCCGAAGGGTTCCACCATGGTGGAGATTCATTCTAACTTTACTGTTGACGGGTCGAAGCAAGTGATCAACGGTGTTGCGCCTACGAATCACGCCGAGCACGAGACTCTCGAGATCACGCAGGGATGGACTAATTGGTTTGAGACTGGCTTTTATGTATTCACCAGCATTCAGAATGGCGATGGGTGGGATTGGGTGGGCGATCATATTCGTCCGCGATTTACGGCTCCTGAGTCGTGGCATTGGCCAGTGGGCGTGAGCATCTCGCAGGAAATTGGCTATCAGCGGCGGAAGTTTGCGGAGGACAGTTGGGATTATGAACTTCGTCCCATCATCGACAAGCAACTTGGACGCTGGTATTTCGCTTTCAATCCGGCGTTTGACCGGTCGCTGCATGGTCTAAACACGGGCAAGGGGTGGGAGTTTTCTCCGAATGTCAAGGTTAGTTATGACTTCACCAGCAAAATTACGGGCGGCTTTGAGTACTACGGGGCGCTTGGGCCGGTCACAGAATTCGATCCTATTTCGCAGCAGTCGCAGCAGATTTTTCCAGTGATCGACCTTAACGTTTCGCCGGATTGGGAGATTAATTTTGGCGCGGGCGTGGATGTTACGAACTCAGCCGATCATTTGATTGTGAAGTGCATTATCGGGCGGCGCTTTAGTTGGGGACACAAGCTCAGCGCGGGGCTAAAGTAGGTATTAATATACTTGCCTGACACAACCTGCTAGGATGAGCTTCAGGGCCAGATTCACGGTCTGACCCCCTTCAGGAGTGTCGGTTGTTGGGCAACCATCCAAATCATATACCGGAGGTTTGCCCACATGCAATTAGTCGGCCCTGTGAAGAGGAGATTAGAAGTGGAACGCAACATGGATTTGATTCGGGATATGTTGCTCAAAGTAGCAGCCGACCCCAAACTAGACGGCAGTCACCACTATGTCTTCACTCCGGCAGATGGCCTTGGAGAGTACTCGCAGGAGGAACTCAACTACCATGTCGATCTCTTGTTCGAGGCAGGCTTCGTTGCGGGGAGCCCGGACAGCAACCCCAATCCAGTTATTTCTAAACTGACATGGAAAGGCCACGAGTTTGTTGACACTATCCGCGATTCTGGCATTTGGAGCAGCGTAAAGGAACGGCTAAAAGGACTGCCGAGCGTTGCACTCAGTGTGGTAGCTGAGATTGCTATTGCTGAAGCCAAGAAAAGAATCGGGCTGCGATGATATTTGTACAGAAAGGAATATGAGGAAAATCCTGTTCGCGGTTCTGCTTCTATCCGTTCTGACCGCCTGCTCGAAGCAGGCTTCTCAGCCGGTAGCTTCCGGAACTCCCCAACCCGTTATCTCTCAAGAATCCAAGCATGGATACGATCTGGCTAAGACTTGGGATGAGGCAACAGAAAAGGAAAAGGACGCTGAAGCTGACGCCTACTACACTAGTCGGTTTACCAGATTCGGCAAGACTGATAGTCAATTAGCGCATCTTGAGCTTGACCGCACGACCTATGAAGTGTGCGTGAATGAGGCCATGCAGGAGACTGCGTGTAAAACGCTGTCAGAACTGCCTGCCTACCAGACACCGGAGACGAGAAAGGCTTGTGCGGATGCGGGAGAACTAGGGCCCAAACATAGAGTTCAGTGCGACAAGCTAATCGACGAACTCCCCACGCTGATTGAGAAGCAGAACGCCGCCTTGAAGGAAGAGTTGAAGCGTTGAAAGAACTGCTGGCTGCATAGGGCAACAAATTGAAAAGGCCCGCGTCAACGGGCCAATTCAAAAGTCAGACAAAAACGCGGGATAGCGCTTCGTGGACTCCGTCCACAGAGAATCTACCACAGAGCGCATCCCGATAAAAGGCGAGCGTGCTGCGATGTGGGAACGGATAACTGCGATTGGTACTGTCATTTTGATCATACTCACCCTTGTGCTGATATCGCAGGGCCCGGCCATCACTCACCTACATTGGCCTTGGTTCCTGTTGCCACTGGGTATCGTCGCTGGGTTGGTTGTCTCTGCCATCTTCAATTTTCGGACTGCAAGACTTCATAACCCCAAGCCTGAAACTCGCAAATCAGAGCCAAGCTGGCTCGACAAGCTAGCTGATGAGGATTCGGCTGACATGAACAAGAGGCTGATCCTGTGCGGGACAAGCGCGAAATTGAACAAAGATACGATTGCCCCATGTATCGAAGTGACTTTCAGGTTAGTTAATGCGTCACTATTCAAAATCACGACAGAGAAAGTCGAAGGCAACGTCACGTACCCTACTTATGCGAGGAGAGCCGCACCGACACCACTCGGAAGGATAGAATTGCCTTCGTCCGACAATCGGCCATTCTCGCAATGTCCTCAAATCGTGAACTCGCCCTTTACGCTTGATCGTGGGAACGTGGGAGAAATGAAGCTTTGGCAGTTCGTACCGCTGGAGTTTACAGATAACATTGCCAATGCTGGCGAGAAAATAAAGATAGACTTCAGCTCGGCATCGATTTGGTTCACGTTTCCCGGAACCGGGGGGCACAATCGCTTCTGTTGGCGGGGAGAAAAAGTCGAGGTTGCGTTTCCTGATTAAGATGGTCTGAAAATGAAGCTCTATGTGATCGTGGTGACCCTCGCGCTGGCGCTGATCGGGACTCTCGCCTATCTGTACAACAGGCATCTCCGAAAACAAGAGGATGCCGTTGCGATCTTCGCGCTCACTGAAATCGACAGAAAAGACGAAGCGTGTCGCAAGCCCTACGAAACGGAGGAGTGCAAGCGCTATCCCATCGGATGCGAGATACCGCTAGAGGGCTGCAAGGAGCGCAAGGCTGCCGCTGAGCAGGAATGGGCGCTGAAGTACCCAAGGCAAGCAGCGCAGCGGCAAGCAAACATTCTCGAAGAGGAACGCCATCTGGATGAAAAGCGGATGAACAAGCAACCGTGACGTTAGATCACACGAGACGGTTCCCCGCAAACACGGCGGATGGATTCACCATCGTTACGTGAATGACTAGCAAAACGTCAGCAATATCCTCGTCAGTTCTTTGCGGAATAATCAGACGGTCTGTAGTCACAGTGACGCTGGTGATGAGCTTGTCGTCTTCCAGCAGACAAAAAAATGGGTCCTCGTCTTTGCCTATCGGCAACCCTCCGAGCTCTTTGACATCTCGCGGCAGCCTGAGTCCGTCGAACAGAACCTTGATGCGGTTGTCGATGTCGCCCAGGTTGTTTATTAGATTCCCCGGATTGTCTCTTCGCAGGAAAAGAATATCGAGAGCACAAGTGAAACCACCCGCTTCACTGATGAGCGGGACGAAACGATTACCGTTGCATCGGATATGGCTGTCTGCTATATGCTCCAACCATGTCTTAGCATTTGGATGTCCACTAGGAACTACTTCTATTTGTCTTACTCCTGCTCCCGATGCGCTTACTTGGTTGCTTGGTGTTTTATATACTGCATACCGCTGCTCAGATTGCTCCCTTAAGTCGGGGTGCTGCCTCCAGAGTTCGCGCAACTGCAAATGAAAATGCTTTCTTAATCGATGCTTGTCTTTGGCCCTCCCGTAGCCACCGCTTCCCACGACCAATTTATCCTCACATTTTTCGGACGGCAGCGGCCCTTGATAAATCAGACGGAATTCCATTGTTTCTCCTCCAGAAGCATCGAAATCTTCCGGCTTATAGAAACTGAAAATATCAGTACGGGGCATCGGTTGACTTTTGGCACACGTAGAACTACCCTTCTCCCTACAAAGAGAAGGTGGACGTGTCCCAAAAGCCAACTCGCCCCGCCAATCCCGCAAAGAATGTTGAGGGCGATTTCGGCAAGTTCACGAATTTTATGAAGCGTCTTTTGGCCGTTCCCCATTCGGAGATCAAGGCCAAGCTTGACGCCGAGAAAAGAGCAAAGGCGCAGAAGTCTAAGCGGACTTCCGCTTCCCGCGCTTCCCGCGTAAAGGATTAGAAAGCCGTTTCACCCACCTTGCCAGTCACCTCCGCATAGGTCAGACGCTTCCCAACAATTTGCGAGAGGGCCAACTGGAAACGATCCGCATTGTCCATGTCTTTGCGGTTGTTGTAACGGAAGGTCTGCTCGTCCAAGTAGCGGAATAAGTGGAACGGTTCCACGCTCACGTAGGTTCCCGAGATGCCGCGCTTCAAGAGCGACCAGAAATTCTCAAGGCCATTTGTGTGCACGCGGCCATCTACGTATTTCGCGGCGTGATCAATCACCTGATGCGCGTAGTCGCCAGCAAGGCCGTCATAGGAGAGTAGCGCATCGGTGTACAGCGCGGCTCCCGCTTCCACATGCTTTTTCACTTCGCCTTGCAGAACCTGCTTGCGACGGCTCCCTACTACCACGGTGCGAACTTCGCCGCCGCGCTCAAGGATGCCCATGACTGCGGTTTTATCCTTGCCGCCAGTTCCGGTGATCCGGCGCTGTCGTTTGCTCAAGTGCATGTTCCGCGCCTTGCCGCCGATGAAAGTTTCGTCCGCTTCAATTTCGCCGCCGTTTCCGCCTAGCTTCTGGAAAGAACCGGAGTGCATAGCTTTGCGAATCCGGTGCATCATGAACCATGCCGACTTCTGAGTGACGCCGATAGCGCTGGCCACTTCGTAAGAGCTAATGCCATTCTTGCAGCTCACGATCAGCCACACGGCGGGGAGCCACTTTTCTAGGGGGATCGGGGAATCCTCGAACACGGTTCCAACCTTGAGCGAGAATTTCTGGCGCGGATGGTTCTGATAGCACTTGTACAGGCGCGCATTGGGAAGATACTTCACTTCGAGAGAGTCGCACTGCGGGCAGCGCACCTTGCCGTCTGCCCAGCGGTTTGCAATCATGAACTGCTGGCAGTTCTCGAAATTGCTGAAGTATTGAATCGCCTGCTGAAGTGTTTTTGGGCTTTCCATGCTTAAAAGTTAACATGGAACGGTCTGTCAGTCAAGTATATTAATGCCCTAAAGTAGGTCCGGGCCTCCTCGCGAAATCTAATACATAGGTCCTTCGCTGCGCTCAGGATGACAGTCGATGCTCAGGATGACAACGCAGAGTATTAGCCGATCGGTTCCACCGATGGCGGCAGGGGCGGGGCTTCGAAAGGCGAAGGAGACTCTGGCACCGGCGGCGGCAATATCGGAGCTGGCGGCGTGGGCGCGGGATTGAGCAGCGCGTCGAGAGTTGGATAGCGCGCAGCAAAAAAGTGCAGCGCATACGCAGGGAAAAAGACAGTAGCGGGCACGCAAACCAGCGCAATCAGATATAGCAAGAGCAGCGCGAGCGATGTTCCCAGAATGATGAGCAGGCTGATTGTGGTAACGCTCAATCCCACCCCTGCGGCTTTGCCGGCCAGAACAGCAACTACGCCAGGCACGACAACAAACAGGATCGGTACGATTGCGATAATGCTGAAAATAATGGCCGCCGCAATCGACAGCACTAATTTGAGCAGCAGGTAGACGGTGAATCGTCCCTTTTCTCGGCCCATCATTGCCAGCAAACGGTGCCAGCCGTCGGCAAAATCGAGATTCTCGAGAGCCATCAGCGGTACGAGGAAATCCTTCGCCAGCACTTGAACCACGACGCTTAGCAATATAACGAGTGCGAACAGGCTGAGAAAGAGAATCACAGTGAGAGCCAGCGGCCCTATGTGCGAGCGCGGATTTGTCAGCCAGCCAGCGGCCAACGCCACGGCCAGCGGCACGCCGATCAGAAAAATCAGAAACAGCCAAACGACAAATTGAAAGACAAGCTGCCACAGAAAAAAGCGAACGCCGGCGCGATGAAATCTTCTCCATCCCTCGCTGATCGAACAGTGCCGGCGTAGAACGGAATCGAAGAGGATAAAGCGGAAGACACTGTTGATGTAGAGGAAGATGAATCCCACAGCTATGGCGGCGGCGATTCCGAGCAGGATCAATCCGATGATGGGGCCGATGTGTTCGGGTATGTGAGGAGGATTAAAGAGAGGCCAATCGAGAGCGAGACTTGACGTGGGCAGCCATGCGCGAGGATTTTTGTGCGGAATGTGAGGCCAGTTGCCGTTGAAGTTGCCGAAGTTGCATCCGCCAACGTGCAGTTCGATCGCAAGAATTCCAACCAGAGCGAGGCGAGACCATTGCCCGAATTGAAACCGCGTGAAGAGTTGCTCTCGCGTGTGTTGCAAAGCGGGCTGTACGCAATCAACCGCGGAAACAGGCACTGGATGACCTCGAACCAACGCCGCCAAGGTATCGCGGACGGAGTTGCCGCGTCAATGGTGAATGGCGGGCCGAATACTCGCTCCAGATTATTCGTAGCGAAGCGCGTCGACCGGATCGAGGTTAGCCGCGCGTGATGCGGGAATGAGGGCGCTCAACACGCCCACGATGAGCAAGACCGCCGTTGAAATCATGACGATGAAGAGTGAGATCCTGAGGTGGATGTCGGCCTTTCCGGAAGTATCTTCGAAGAGCGGGCCCATCAGCGGCAGCGTGCCCACGCCGGCGGCGACTCCGTAGGAAACCAGAATTCCAATCGCGCCCCCGAGCAGCATAATAAAGAGTGTTTCCGCAAGAAATTGCGCCTTGATGTGCCACTTCCGCGCTCCGAGGGCGCGGCGCAAGCCGATTTCTTTTATGCGCTCATCGACCGAAACGAGCATGATGTTCATCACGCCGACGCCACCGATTCCGAGCGTGAGGATTCCGATAAATATCAGCAACACTTGCAGGCCGATGGTGATGCCATTGATGACGGGTCGGAATTCTTCGCGGCCAAACATTTGAATGGCCTTCTTGTCGTTGGGCGAAAACTGCTGACGCGTGGCAATGGCGGCGAGCACCTGAGCCTCCGCGCGCGCCTCGAATTGCGGCGCGATCGGCTCAAAGACCAGCACGTCGCCGTATTTCGCGTTCCAAAGGTCGTTCGCTGCGGAGTAGGGAATCCACGTCGACTCGTCGTCACTGGAAAAATAATTGCTCAATTGAATTTTGCGATCCATGGTGCCGATCACTGTGAAACGCACGCCGCCGATGGTCACGGTCTCGCCTACGGCGGGGCGTCCGCCGAATAATTGTTCGCGGACGCGCGCTCCGAGGAAGACGACGCGGCGCCTTTCAAGCTCGTCGAGCGAGTTGATCCATCGGCCTTCGGACGGTTGTTCGTTGCGCATGTCACCGTATTCCGGGCAAACGCCGCGGACGGCCGCAGTTCCGACCATGCGATCGCCATAGGCGATGCCAGGACGGCGCACTGTCTCGAGACAGGCGTGGCGCACGTAGTTGGCCGTCTCCTTGATCATGTCGATGTCGGCTTGCTCAAGGACGACTTTCTTTCCGGCGCGCTGGCCGCCGGGCTGTTCACTGGTTTGTTGTGGCCAGCAGATGACGGCGCCCTTGCCGAAGGCATTGAAGCCGCTGACTAGAATTTCGCGAAAGCTGCCGCCGTAGGCGATCAACAGCGTGACGGTGACGATTCCCCAGACGATGCCGAGCATGGTGAGCGCGCTGCGAGTAGGGTTACGCCGCAACGCGGTCCAGGCTTCGCTGAGGATTTGGTAAATCATTCTAGCCACCGGCCTCGTGGCGCAGGGCTTCGATGGGATCGATAGCGGCGGCGCGGCGCGCGGGATAGAGAGCCGATAAGATCGCGATGGTCCCGAGAATGGCGAGCGCTAAAGTTCCCGTCTGCCAGGTGGGCAACAAACCGGCGAAGAAGTCGGGCATTGGCAGCATGTCGACTAACGCGCAGAGACCAAAGGCAATGATGAGGCCCGTGCCACCGCTGATGAGCGCGACGATCAATGCCTCCAAAAAGAATTGGCGCAGGATGCTGTTCGCGGGAGCGCCGATGGCTTTGCGAACTCCGATCTCGCGGGTGCGCTCGCGAACCGCGACCAGCATGACATTCATGACGCCAAGACCGCCGAGAAAAAGCGTCACGATGCCGACGGCGCCGAGAAAATATTTCATGCCGTCGGTCATGGTGCGAAAGGCTTGCGCTTCCTGAATTGTGTCCCAAATGGGGCAGGCTTCTTTGTCGTGAGGATCGTAATTGTGCAGCCGGGCCAGAACGGAGCGCACTTCTCCCTTGCAAGCTTCGTGAGTTTCTACCGAGCGCGGAACTACCAGCAACTGATCGAAGGTGTAAGGTGTGCCTGGCGGCTTATCTGGGAAATCGCGCCTCATGGCAGAGAAAGGAACGAAAATTTTGTTAACGTCCCAGCCGTCGTAACTCGAGTCCTGTTTTTTTGACGACATCACGCCGACGACGGTGAAAGGAATGTCGTTAAGATAAACAAACTCTCCGACCGCTGAGCGGCCAGCGAATAATTGTTTCTTCGCATCGGAGCCGAGGAAAGCGACGCGGCGGGCTTCGTTGATGTCATCCTGATCGTAGAATCGGCCCTCGCTGACGCCCAGGCTGCGAATCTCCGCGAACTCGGGCGTTGAGCCGGTCACGGTAAACGCGGCCGCATTAAAAGCGGTGTGCGAACGCACGGTGTTCTGTTCGAGTTCAGGGATCGCATATTGGCAATCGGGCGCCTCTTCCTGAAGATGAGGGATATCGGAATCGACCCAATGCACGAGGCGGCCGGCGCGCGTGCCACCCGCTTGCAGGCTGGTGCGACCGTGGAAGACGATCATCAGATCGCGGCCGAGCGTTTCGGCCTGCTTGGCTTGGCCGACGCGAAGGCCCTCGCCGGCGGCGACCATCAGGACGATCGAGACTACTCCCCAGGCGATGCCGAACATGGTCAGCAGGGTGCGGACGCGGTGCGCCCAGAGAGTTCGGAAGACGTCCTGAATGAGATCGCGAAATGACATGTGATGGTTCGACGCGGCTCGCCGCCAAATGAAAGCGGAGCGGGCTGTCTAGAAATACGAGAAAGAGAGAGGTTTGGTTCCGGCAAGGGAGACGGAATCTGTTGCGGCGACGCGCATTGCCGCGGCTAGCCTGCGGTGGACTCATGAGTGTTCTCGCCTGCTCGTTCGGAGAATCGGCAACTTACGTAGCGACGGGAGTTGGCTGTGCTGTGGCGCGGACGAGCCATTCTTCAAAATCGCGCAGAGCAAGTTCACATTGAAGTCGATGGCGCTCTTTGCGATCGCGAATCTTGCGATCAAGAGGTGGAAGCAGGTCGAAGGTGATATTCGCGGGCTGAAAGTTCTTGCTCTCCGCCCGCGTGATGTAGTGGACGAGCGACCCAAATGCTGTGGCTCGCGGAGGAGGCGCTGGTTCGCTGCCGGTGGCGAGAGCGGTCGCATTCATCCCCGCGATCAGGCCGGTTGCAATCGATTCCACATAGCCTTCGACTCCGCAAATCTGTCCCGCGAAGAGAACATTGGAGTGCGCTTTCATCTGCAAAGTCAGATTCAGGAGCGCCGGCGAATTGATATACGTGTTGCGATGAATCTGTCCGTAGCGCAGGAACCGCGCGCTTTCGAGGCCAGGGATCAGGCTCAGCACGCGTGCCTGCTCGCCGAATTTCAGATGATTTTGAAAGCCGACCAGGTTGTAAGAATCGGCGCGCAGATTTTCCTGCCGCAATTGCACGACGGCATAAGGCATTCTGCCGGTGCGAGGGTCGAGGAGGCCGACCGGCTTCATCGGCCCGAAGCGCAGCGTATCGCGGCCGCGCCGCGCGATCTCTTCGATCGGCAGACAACTCTCAAAGTAGTTTAGTTTTTCCCAATCTTTTTGTTCCACCGATTGTGCGGCGAGAAGGGCATCATAAAATCGGTCGTAATCTTCTTTGGACATCGGACAATTAATGTAGTCGGCCGATCCTTTGTCGTAGCGCGCCGCCAGATATACCTTACTCATATCGATCGAGTCGGCCTCAACGATAGGGCTGATCGAATCGTAAAAATAAAGGTTGGTTTGTGGCGCGGGCGCCCCCGCCCGCGGAAGATCGTTGGTAGAACTCAAGCGCACAATTTCCTGTGATAGCGCATCCGAGGTCAGCGGGCCGGTGGCGATAATGGTGAGCTGAGCGTTGTCGATGTGCGTGACTTCTTCGCGTCGAATCGTAATCAGTGGATCGCGCGAAATCGCCTCCGTCACTTTTCGGGAAAACTCCGCGCGATCCACGGCCAGAGCGTGGCCGGCGGGAACCGACGCCTCCCGTGCGAGCCCAAGCAGCAAAGATCCCGCTCGCCGCATCTCTTCTTTCAGCAGCCAGGGCGCCGTGTTCTCGCTTTCCGACTTCAGCGAATTCGAGCAGACCAGTTCCGCGAAATCTTCTGTCTGGTGGGCAGGAGTCTTGCGCCCTGGCCGCATTTCGAATAATTCGACAGCAATGCCGCGGCGAGCGCACTGCCACGCCGCCTCGGATCCTGCGAGGCCCGCTCCGATGATGCGAACTTGCTTCAGAAGTCTTTCCTCAAAAACTTTCGTCGAGAATGTTTCCTCAAAAATCTCGCGTCAAGAATCTCGCGTCAAGAATCTTTCTCCGCCAATTTTCGCAAACTGTCGCCGCTTAGGAGAACGTCTCGCCATCCATCGAGAAACTCGCTCCCCAGCGCCTGGTACATTTCGATGGCGCGCCGATTCCAATCCAACACGGCCCATTTGATAAATCTGCGATTTTCGTCCTCCGCGGTACGGGCAACTCGCGCAAAGAGTGCCGTGCCGATTCCATGTCCGCGAAACTCGGGACGGATAAATAGATCCTCCAGATAAAATCCCGCGCCCCGCCAAGTGGAGTAGTAGCTAAAGAAGAGCGCAAAGCCAGCGGGTTGCCCGTCCCACTCGGCAATCAAGGCCCGGAACTCAGGATTCGCGCCGAAGCCGTCGCGCGCGATGTCGGCTTCGGTTGTGCGAACCGCATCGGGTTCTCTTTCAAACTCTGCGAGTTCCCAGATCAATCGTCTAATCAAGGCGGCGTCGGCGATGGTGGCGTCGCGAATTGTCAGCATTGGAGGCGCATGAGATTCTTCTGCGTTTATTATAAAGGCGCAATTTGAAGGGGGGGCGTATGGCCAGAATTAGTTTGATTGAACCTGCGCAAGCCAATGCTGAGGTCAAGGAAATTTACGATGTCAAATTGAAAGGCAAACCCGGCAACATTCAGAAAACGCTGGCGCATCGTCCGGCAATGCTGGGTAACTTTCTCGGATTCTATGCCAGTGTGGGGCGCTCACTCGAGCGCAAGCTTTATGAGGCGGTATATCTGCGAGTCTCACTGATCAATGGCTGTCATTACTGCACGCAGCACCACATTCAGGGTGCCAAGCGCGTAGGACTCACGCCGGAACAGATGAAAGCTTTGAAGGAGGGAAACTACTCTGGATTTGGCGCTGCCGAGCAGACTGCTCTGCGCTATGCGGAAAAGCTAACACGCACACCCGAGGGCGCCAGCGATGCCGACTTCGCGGAGCTCAAAAAACATTTTTCCGACGAACAGATTGTTGACCTGCACCTGCTCATTGGATTGGCGAATCTTACCAACCGCGTCACCGGGCCGCTGGTGCTGGAAGTGGAGTTTCCGGAGGAAAAAATCTAGCCGGCCAGCAATTAGAGAATCACTCGCTCATCGCCGACGCGCCTCGTCACGTGCTCGCGATCGAGATATTCGAGCAATGGGATCGCGTACTTGCGGCTGACTCCGGTCATATCTTTGAAGCGGGCGACGTCGATCTTTGGCACGGTAGTTTTGAGAGCGGAGATTTTGTGGCGCAGATCGAGAAGGACGCTCTGGTGAAAGACCAGTTCCTCTGAAATCTTGATCAGAACTTTGTCGCGCAAGAGCAGGGTCACAATTTTCTGCGCGCGAAGTTTATCGACCTTCAACCCGGTTAACACTTCTTTCAGTGACGGAACCTTCAATCCTGCGGAAGCGAATGCGTGCTCGATGATCTTCTTTGATTCGACCTCGTCATCTTTCATGACCACGCCGCGACCGGAGAGATGCACGAGTTCGCCGTCGACTTCGAGTTTCTCTTCTTCTTCCAACTTTCCCAGTACGTTGTAGAACACCTCGGCGCCGAGGCTGGCCCGATCATGGAGTTCTTCTTTGCTCATCCCGGCGACAAGAGGATTGGCATCTTGAAATATTTTCAGAGACTGAACCACATCAGCTTTTGCTTTCGCGTATGCTGCGGGCGAAATCAGTATCTGATTGAAGTGGATCAGCCCGGCTTTTGCGGCCAGTTTTTCCGCGTCCGCCCGGCGGATATTCATTTCTCCGGCGATATCGTCGAGGCGCAGGCCTATAGTTCCGTGCCTACCGACTCGCGCCGCCAGCATTTGGTCGATAGACCCATCGCGCATGATCTTAAGAAATGCGATTGCGTCTTCCGCGCGTTGCTTGCGAGTCAGAGGCGAGGCATCGAGCACGATGCCTCCGCCGATGGTCACCACGGGCGAAAATTGCCGCACGATGAAGCGATCTCCGGGCAGAAGGAGCATGGGCTCATCGAATCTCAGTTGCGCGTAGGCTTCCTCTCCGGGTTTGAGCTGCTTGATCCCATAAAGGCGTGCTTCGCCGATCGTCTCTGTCGTGTACGCGTGAAAGTGGACGCGGGCGCGGTCTTTCAGCGGCTTCGCTGAGGGAAGAAGCGAGAGGAGCACGTCGACCCGCAACGTGGAATGAAAAGTGCCGGCGGTGGCGAGCGTCATGCCGCGCGCCAGATCTTCGGTTGAAACTCCTGCGATGTTCAATGCGGTGCGCTGGCCGGCGATAGCGGATTCCGCCGCGGCACCGTGAACCTGCACGCCGCGAACCCGCACGCGTTTTCCGGCGGGAAACAGTTCCAGTTCTTCTTCGTCGGATTTGCGGATCGTGCCGGAGATAAGCGTGCCGGTGACGACGGTGCCGAAACCCTTGATAGTGAAAACACGATCGATTGGCAAGCGAGCCAGCGCGGCCGAATTTTTCGCGGCAACATCCGACGCCGCGTGAACGAGAGCGGATTTCAAATTATCCAGCCCGGCGCCTGTCAACGAACTTACCGCGACTATCGGCGATTGTGCTGCGTCGAGAAATGATCCGCGCACGTAATCTTCGATTTCGAGCCTAACGACTTCGAGCGTCTCCGCGTCGACGGCATCGGATTTTGTGAGGACGGTGAGGCCGCGGCGAATTGCCAGCAGGCGGCAGATATCGAAGTGTTCGCGAGTCTGCGGCTTAATCCCTTCATCGGCGGCGATGACCAGCAGCACCAGGTCGATGCCGCCCACGCCGGCCAGCATGTTGCGAACGAAGCGCTCGTGGCCGGGGACATCGATGAAGCCGAGGCGAATTTTGCTGCCATCGGGAGTGGGCAGTTCAAGGTGGGCAAAGCCGATGTCGATGGTGATGCCGCGCCGCTTTTCTTCTTCGAGGCGGTCGGCATCGATTCCGGTCAGCGCTTTCACGAGCGCCGTCTTGCCGTGGTCGATGTGTCCGGCGGTGCCAACGATGACAGACTTCATCTGCGACAGTATAGACGGGGCAGTGTGTGGAGCGGGCGCCCTCGCCCGCTGCTTTTGGTCTTGGTCTTGGAGTTGATTTTGACGCTCAAATTGGTGATCAAAAGTCAGCCCCAAGAACAACGGCCACAGCAGAGATAGCGGGCGAGGGCGCCCGCTCCACACAAAATCTCCATGCGAAAATTGTGTGGAGATGCGACAATAGAGATTCCCCAATGGCCACCTCCGCAATTAGTGCCGTTACTCCGGAGATGATCCGGGAACACGGCCTCACGCCGGAAGAATTCGAAAAAATTAAAGAACTGCTGGGCGGACGCGAGCCCACGCGGACAGAGCTTGGCATCTTCAGCGTGATGTGGAGCGAGCACTGCTCCTATAAATCCTCGCGCATTCATTTGAAGAGGCTGCCGACGCGCAGCAAACTGGTGGTGCAGGGGCCGGGCGAAAACGCCGGCATTGTCGATATTGGCGACGGCTGGGCTTGCGCCTTCAAAATAGAGTCGCACAATCATCCGTCGTTTATCGAACCATTTCAGGGTGCGGCTACTGGAGTCGGCGGAATTTTGCGCGATATATTCACGATGGGCGCGCGGCCGGTGGCGATTATGGATTCGCTGCGCTTTGGGCCGATCTCAAGTTACGCCAACGCGGGCGGTGGCGCGCACGCCACACAAGCGGAGATTCACAAGAATCACTCTGTGATGGAAGGCGTCGTTTCTGGCGTTGCTTCTTACGGCAATTGTTTCGGAGTGCCCAATCTTGGCGGCGAGGTGAAATTCGAGCCTTGTTATTCGGGCAATCCGCTGGTAAATGCATTTGCGCTCGGCCTGGTTCGGCGTGATCAGATTTTTTACGGACGCGCGTCGGGCGAAGGGAATCCCGTAATCTATGTCGGATCGAAGACCGGGCGCGACGGCATCCACGGCGCCACCATGGCGAGCGAAGAATTCAGAGAAGGCTCGGAAGCGAAGCGGCCGAACGTGCAGGTGGGAGATCCGTTCCTCGAAAAGCTGCTGCTAGAGGCTTGTCTGGAAGCGATGCAAACGGGCGCGATTGTTGGCATTCAAGACATGGGCGCGGCTGGGCTGACTTGCTCGACCTGCGAGATGGGCGCGCGCGGAGGCACCGGAGTCGAGATCGAACTCGATCGCGTGCCGCAACGCGAGACCGGCATGACTCCTTACGAGATCATGCTGAGCGAGTCGCAGGAGCGCATGTTGCTGGTCGCGCAGAAGGGCCGCGAAGAAGAGGTCTTCCGCGTTTTTGAGAAGTGGGGGCTGGATGCGGTGGAGATCGGGCAGGTCACACGCGACGAGAAGATGCGCGTGCTTGAGCATGGCAAGATTGTTGCGGAAATTCCGAATGCTGCGTTGACTGATGACGCGCCGGTTTATAAGCGACTGCTGGCGCGATGGGAGCCGCCCGTCGATCGCGAGAAGCCCCAGCATGTTCACTTCGCCGATAGCATTGACTTTACCGCGCAACTGAAGCGGTTGCTCGCAAGCCCCAACATTTGCTCGAAGCGTTGGGTGTGGCAGCAATATGACCACATGGTGCAGACCAACACGGTCGAAGCGCCCGGAGCGGGCGATGCTGGCGTGATTCGCATCAAAGGCTCCAAGCGCGGCCTCGCCATGGCGCTCGATGGCAATGGCCGCTGGTGCTATCTCGATCCGCGGCTTGGAGCGATGCATGCGGTCGCCGAGGCGGCGCGAAAAGTGGCTTGCGCGGGAGCGACTCCGATCGGCGCTACTAACTGCCTCAACTTCGGTAACCCTGAGAAGCCGCATATCATGTGGCAGTTTTCGCAGGTGATTGATGGCATCACGAAAGCTTGCGAAGAACTGGACACGCCGATTACCGGCGGCAATGTGAGTTTCTATAACGAAACGCTTGGCGAGGGAATTTATCCGACTCCGGTGATCGGGGTCGTGGGGCTTCTGGAAGACGTGCACAAGGCGGCGAAGATGCACTTTGCCCATGCGGGCAGAAAAATTGTTCTGCTGCGCGCCAACGAAGCGAGCGACGGGGTCGATGCCGAGCTGGAGTTTGGGTCGTCAGAGTATGCGAAAGAAATTCTCGGAGCGGTGTGGGGCTATCCGCCCGATCTGGATCTGGAAAAAGAGGCCACGCTGCAACGCGCTCTGGTGGCTATGATTCAGGCGGGGTTAGTTGAATCGGCGCACGATTGCGCGGACGGCGGGCTGGCGGTTGCGCTGGTGGAATCTGCGCTGCCTGCTGGGGTCGGATTAACCGTCAGCCTGCCAAAGCGGCAAGCAGTGCTCGAGCTTCCGCTGTTCGCGGAAGACGCGAGCCGCGTGGTAATAAGCTGTGACCCGGTCCACCTTCCGCGAATCAAACAAGTAGCGGAGGAGTACGGTCTTTTCGCCGATGTGCTGGGTGAAACGGGATTGGACAGGGTTGAAATTTTAGTGGATGGTCAGCCGGCGATTTCGGCTAGCGTAGGCGAACTGCGAGAAGCTTACGAAGGCGCGCTGGAAAAAGCCCTGCGGACGGAACCGAGCGTTGTTGCAAACTGATCTTGGAACGATTTTGAATTGGCTAAGAGCTAAAGGCGTGGCAAATGCCAACTTCCGATAAATTTCGCGATGAATGCGGCGTGGTTGCGATCCACGCGCATCCTGAGGCGGAGAAACTTGCCTATCTCGGACTGCATGCGCTGCAGCATCGCGGACAGGAATCGGCGGGCATCGTTACCTCCGACGGCGAGCGCCTGCGCCAGCATAAGTCGATGGGGCTGGTCGCGGATATTTTTGGCCACGAAGTGCTGGCATCGATGCGCGGCGTTCTTGCCATTGGACACACGCGCTATTCGACTGCCGGCGATTCGGCTTTGCTGAATGCGCAACCCATCATGGTGCAGTCGAACAAGGGCACGATCGCGATCGCTCATAATGGCAACCTGGTTAACGCCGCGTCGATTCGCGCCAGGCTGGAGGGCCAGGGGTCGATTTTTCAGACGAACAGCGACACCGAAGTTCTGGTTCACCTGATTGCGCTCTCTCGCGAGCAGACTCTGCCCGACGCCATCGCCGACGCCCTGCGACGGGTGGAAGGCGCATTTTCGCTGGTGATGATCAGCCGCGATCGCATCTTTGCCGCTCGCGATCCACGCGGATTTCGGCCGCTCGCCATGGGACGCATTCCGGCCGTGACCAGCGATAAGAAAGATACGATTGTCTTTGCATCGGAAACCTGCGCGTTTGATTTGCTCGGCGCCACTTACTTGCGAGATGTAAAGCCCGGTGAGCTGGTGATCGTTGGCCCTGAGGGCATCAGCTCGCGTTTTTATTCGCCGTCTCCCGCACAATCGAGTTGCATTTTTGAGCACGTTTATTTTTCGCGTCCTGATAGCTTGGTCTTTGGCCGCTCGGTCGATCAGAGCCGCGACGCTATGGGACGCCAGTTAGCGCGCGAAGCTCCGGTGGATGCCGACGTTGTTGTTCCCGTTCCTGATTCCGGTAATACCGCGGCCATAGGATACGCCGCCGAAAGCGGCATTCCGTTTCGGCTGGGCCTCATTCGCAATCACTACATCGGGCGCACTTTTATTGAGCCGCAACAGTCGGTTCGCGACTTCGGCGTCAAACTCAAGCTCAATGCGGTTCACGGCCTGCTCGAAGGCAAACGCGTGATTCTGGTGGATGATTCCATTGTGCGCGGAACCACCAGCAAGAAGATTGTTCGCATGATTCGCAACGCCGGTGCGAAGGAAGTTCACATGCGAATTTCCTGCCCGCCGACGATTTCGCCTTGTTTCTATGGTGTGGATACCCCGTCGAAAAAAGAGCTGATCGCCGCCAATAAAACGATCAACGAGATTCGCGATTTCATCGTCGCCGATTCACTCGCCTATCTCTCGCTTGAGGGCCTGAAAAGAGCTTGCGCCGACGGGGAGAAAACCACTTACTGCTCGGCCTGCTATACGGGAAACTATCCTACCAAGATCGACGTCGAAGAAATCCTTCCGGCGGCCGCCACGCGATAAGGAACCCCGATTTAATCCCTCCTCGCTCTCATCCGTGCCTCGCGAAAGAAATAACATCCCCAATTCCCCAGCAAAATTGCTTGACTCTGGAACGCATTCCAGGGTTGATACTTAACATCGTGAAAAACGGTGCCACGATTCTTCACTCCGGTGGGCTTGCCAAAGCAGCGGGGGTGAGTCCCGACACGATTCGTCACTATGAAAGAATCGGCGTTCTGCCGCGAGCCTCGCGGACCGCCTCGGGGTACCGCGTATATCCGGCGGACGCAGTGGAGAGAGTATTCGTGGTGCAAAGGGCGCTGCGGATCGGCTTCACTCTCGCCGAACTGGCCGACGTCTTGAAGGCGCGTGACGCAGGTGGTGCTCCATGCCATCGCGTGTACAAGTTGGCGCAGGAAAAACTGGCGAGCGTTACGGCGGGCATTGAAGCGCTGAGGCAGACGCAGAGATACTTGAGGCAGGTTCTGGGCGACTGGGAACAACGGATGAAGCAAACGGCTCCGGGGCAGAGATCAAACTTGCTGCACTCGCTTGCCGGAAGCGTCGAGGGTTCGAAGATGAAGGCGCGTCAATTTCGAAAGGGGAGATGATGAGAGCGATATTCATTTTTCTGCTACTTTGCGGAGTGCCACTGGCAGCACAAGACATGCAGTCCTGCCCTATGCACAAAGAGCACATGAAAGCGGAGCATCAGGCTGACGTCGAAAAACACGGCGACGACGCAATGGGGTTTCCACACGATAAGACAACCCATCATTTCCGTCTTTTGGCGGATGGTGGTGCGATTGAAGTGACTGTCGACGACAGCAACAACACTCAAAATGTACAGGCGATCCGGTCGCATCTGGCCCATATTGTCACGATGTTCTCGAATGGTGACTTCTCTTTGCCCATGTTTGTTCACAGCCAAGTTCCTCCCGGTGTCACCGAAATGAAAGAGCGAAGGGCCGAAATTTCTTATTCCTTTGAGGAGCTGCCCGCAGGCGGAAGAGTGCGGATTTCGACGAAGAATCACGACGTTCTGAATGCGGTGCAGGACTTTCTGCGTTTTCAGATTGTAGACCACGATACCGGAGACAAAACCGACTAGACGCTTCGCTTAGGGTCGTAATGTAAAATATTGGGACAGTTCGCTCCCGGGCTTCTTGAGATTGCTGGAGCGAAAAGCCCTAGCGATCTTTCGGATGCTGTTGGTTGATGGTTCTTCGCTGCTCTGTTGTTAATCTCTGCGACTACTCGATCTCACTATCGCTGGTAGTAGCTGGCGCGTCTTGTTAGTCTCGCTGGTCAAGTTTGCAGCGGTCGCAATCCTGACATTCGCCGGATGGCTTTTCAAATGTTCCACAAATTTCGACTCTCTAAAATTCGCCGATCAGGTTTACGTGTGCGCGCCGTTATCCTGCCTCTATCGGTCTTTCTTTTCCTACTCGTCTGTGTCCCTTCGCTGCTGCTTGCCCAGAATTCGAATGGCACTCTGCGAGGCGAGGTGCAAGATGCGAGCGCCGCGCGTGTGGCGGGCGCTCGGGTTGTGGTTGAATCTGTGGCCTCTTCCGCTACTCGCGAGTCGATAGCAAATGATCGTGGAGAATTTCGCATAGAGGGTCTGCTGCCCGGTCGTTATCGCGTCACAGTTACCGCCAACGGTTTTGCCCAAGCCAACGCCAATGTAGATGTTGCTGTCAGTGTGGTGCGCGACATCTCTGTGACGCTCACGTTGGAACATACGCGGGAGACAGTTACCGTTCAGAGCAATCCTTCTTCGATCACGGAAGAGACGATTGACACTGCGAGCGCAGTTCGGGGAGGAGTGGTCGGCAGCCAGGATCTGGAGTCTCTTCCGCTGCCGGCGCGCAGTTTCGCCAACATTGCTTATCTCGTGCCTGGAACCGAACCGGTCGAGCCCTCCGATCCCACCAAGGCGCGCATCACTGCCGTTTCCACGGGCGGGAGCTCGGGATTAAATAATGAACTGTCGGTCGACGGAGCCGACAACTCCGACGATTGGATCGGCGGCTTTCTGCAGAATTTCTCGCCCGATGGCATACGGGAATTTGCCGTGCGCACGTCGAATGAGGATGCCGACACAGGCTGGACCACCGCTGGATCGGTCGTGATCACCACCAAGAGTGGCACCAACGAATGGCACGGCGATGGCGCTTTCTACGAGCGCGCGGCCGCTCTCAATGCGCGTTTCCCGATTGAGAATCCGGCGCCCAATCCCAAGCAGCCCTTCTCGCGGCAGAATTACGTGGGCACGCTCGGTGGGCCCATCGCGAAGAACAAAGTGTTCTTCTTTACTTCTTTCGAGAATGTGCATGAGAACGCTAGCATTGCATACAGCCCAGCCAGTGTTACGCAATTCGATGCGCTGGCGCAGTTAGCGGCGGATGGCCTGATCACCGGCGTTCCTGCGATTGCCGTTCCCGCGACTGTCCCCATTCCGTTTCGCGATTACATCAGCTCGGTGCGATTTGATTGGGCTGAGTCGTCGAAGTCGCAATGGTTCCTGCGCACTTCGCAAGACAGCTACCTCACGCACAACGCACTGGTAGAGCAGGGGACGCTGCCCTCGACCGGATTAACCACGCACAATAACTACTGGAATGTCGTTATCAGCAATGCCTATGCATTCAGCCCGACCTGGCTGGGTAACTTGGTGATGGGCGCCAGTTTGTTGCATCTTACGCAGACGCGTAATTCCGATCTCGGATTCGCACTCGCGTTTCCCTTTAGTTCGACGGCGCTGACGATTTCAGGATTTGAAACTTTTGGCGACAACCAGTTCGCCACTCCCATTACTCTTTTTCCTGACCTGCGCAATCAGGACAAATACCAGTTCCGCTACGATCTTAGCCACGTTGTCGGCAGCCATGCGCTCAAGTTTGGAATCGACTTCATTCACGAACCCGTGCTGGGCGGCGCGTTTGCGTCGACTGCGGAGACTCTCGCCAAGTACATCAATGACCCGACATATTATGTACAGAACCCAAGTGTGTTCGGAACCTTTAGCCCACGGTGTATCGACTTCACAGCTTCGGATGGCTCAACTTGCAGCTATAATCTCGGCGGTAACGGCAGCTTCTCGCAAAACGTGCAACGGCTCGGGCTTTATACCGAGGACTCTTGGCGCGTGTCGCATCATCTCACGTTGAACTACGGCCTGCGCTATCAGACGACGTTCGGGCTCTTCGAGGCCTCTGGGCTAAGCCAGGTCGCGAATCCTTCCTTCACGCTACTGCCGTCGTTGGGATATGCCGAAGCAGTGCCTCACGATTACCGCAAGCAAATTGCGCCCCGCATCGGAATTGCCTACTCGCCGGGCGACAGCGAAAAGACCGTGATTCGCGCCGGCTTCGGCCTATACTACAACGACCTCGCGCAAAACGGCTGGGCAATCGCGTTTGAAGCTGTGAATCCGAATTCCGCGGCGCCGCCGTCGCTCATCGATCCCAACTACAAAACACCTTATGCCATCCACATTACCGGAGGGGTGCAGCACGCCTTCAACGAGCATTGGATGGTTAGTGCCGACTACACTCATGAGCAGGGGAACCACGGCTATCGCGCTTTCCCCTATCCCACTGCCAACGTCTTCGCATCCGACAACCGCTCGAGCTACAACGCCCTGATGCTGCACATGCAGGCCAACCTACGCCGCTTCGACCTGGTCGCGAATTACACTCTCTCCAAGGCGCAGACGTGGGGTTGCGTGCTTGGCGAACTGTTTGACTATGTCGATGGCGTGTGCACCGCGCAAAGTGGACCGCGTGAAGGACAGCTCGATGCCTTCGGACCGGGCGACTACGGCCCGTCTGGCGAAGACGTGCGACACCGCTTTGTGCTGGCGGGAATCGTCCATGTCGCAGGCGGCTTCGAATTAAGCACGGTGAATCAGGTTGAGAGCGCGCGTCCCATCACCATCACGACAGCGGACAATAGCGGACGTATTTCGATTTCTTTGAATAACGGCCCGGACATGTACACCAGCCTTGATGAATTTCGTGGGCGGGGTTATATCCAGTCAGACCTGCGGGTGACGCGGCCTGTGAACATCAATGAGCGCTGGCGAGTCGATCCCTTCATCGAATTCTTCAACCTCTTCAACCGAAATAATCCTGGCGCAAATTTCGCGGTGAACGTTGTTCAGATTCCGGGAGCGCAATTTGACGCGAATGGCGCCGTCAATGGGATTTGTAATCCGAATTGCATGCCGCTTACCAGCCTAAAGCAACTCGAGATACCAGAGGGCGCTTTGGGAGATTTCTTCGGTCCTGGTACGACAGTTGGGATTCCGTTCGCGGCGCAGCTTGGCGTGCGGGTGACGTTCTAGAAGTTGGATTCTCAGGCGGCGCGCTCACGGGGAACCGCCGTCGCGTGGGATCACGAGGGGCTTTTATTTTCCGGCCTCCGTGGTTTTGCTGACTTTTGCTCACAAGACTTTTCTGGCGATCGCCACTCGCGCGATGCCTTGCAGATCGTTTCTGATCGCGACTTCGCCCCATTCGGCGAGCAGGTTCCGCACCCGGTCGGCAATCGTTCCGCTGATCTCAAAGACCAGCCATCCGCCCTGAGCAAGTGCTGCGTGCGCTTGCGGTATCAATCGCTCGATGATCTCGAGTCCCGTCGGTCCGGCAAACACGGCATTGCGAGGCTCGAATTTACGCACTTCGAGCTGTACGGAATCTTCTTCTGAATCGCCTACGTAGGGAGGATTCGAAACCACAATGTCGAAGGAAGCTGGGGGAAAGTTCTGCAGCAAATCACCAAGTGAAAATTTTATCTGCGGGGCAGGTTCGTGCCGGGCTGCATTGGCGCGTGCGACCTCAAGCGCGTCCGGAGAGATGTCGGTCGCGTAAATTTCCGCATCCGGGAGCTCCGAAGCCAAAGCAATCGCAATCGCGCCAGCCCCCGTGCCCACATCGACGATTCTCAGAGTGTGTGGCGCGGGCGCCCCCGCCCGCTGCTGTTGATCTAGCTTCTGATTTCGACTTTGCTCTTGACCGCTCGGCGATCCACCCGCAGAAGCAAGTGCGAGCACCGCCTCCACCACATGCTCCGTCTCCGGACGCGGAATCAAGACCGCAGGCGACACGATCAAATCCAGCCCCCAGAACTCCTGGTGCCCGGTGATGTACTGCGCGGGCGTGCCGGCGGATCGACGAGCAAGAGCATCGTCGTAACGGCGGATTTCGTCGGCAGTGAGTTCGCGTTCTGGATGCGCATAGAGATATGCGCGATCGCAATCGAGCGTGAACATGATGAGGATCTCTGCGTTCATGCGCGGAGAAGGGACATCGCTGGCAGTCAGCTGTTCGACAGCGGCATTCAGGGCCTGGCGAAGTTGCATAGATCTATTTCCCACGAACCTGTTTGGCAAATGGGCCCTCGGGAAATGACACTAACTGTGGGAGACATCCAGGGAAATTCAGCGACGCCGACGCTTCCCGCGCGCCCGCTCAAACGAATTGCCGATCATTGCGTCTTTGTTGTTCGCAACATCGGAGCTACCGGAATCGCCCAAGGTGAACACGCGTGCCTCACCCGCATTGGCTTCGCGCCTGTAGGAGGCTAGCGCGCATATCGGTCCTACGATACTACGGTTAAATTCTTCGAGGTCAGCCGCTGGAATCCAATGCTCTCGGTGACGAGAATCGCCGACTGTGTGTACTTCGAAGTGGTGCAAATAAGAAGAGAGCACATCAAATCGGAGCACGTATCCCACGAACCCCGAGTTAGGATCTTTGGTATTCCAATCGCGAGCGATCTGGACTGCGTACGCCTCGTTTGTAACAGGATAAAAGTAAGGTTGCCCCGGAAGCCGAGGCGGGAACTCGCGAAATCCAGATGCCCGAATCAGCTCGAATTCGGCTTGGCCCACGGGCCGATAAAGCGTTGTGGTTTCATGGGGCATGTTGATCGACCTAGCTCAATCTGACTTCTTACTTCTGCAATCGCCTCACACCACCCCAGCGGCTGTCTCTTGCTTTAGCTTTTCGGCCTGATAGTGTGTGGTCAACGCGTCGATAATCGGCTGCAGCTTGCCGTCCATCACCTGCTCGAGTTGGTGAATCGTGAAACCGATGCGATGGTCAGTGAGCCGGTTCTGCGGGAAATTGTAGGTGCGAATTTTTTCGGACCGGTCGCCGGAGCCGACCATCTGCTTGCGCTCTTTGGCGAGCGCGTCCGCTTGCTTCTGCATCTCGACTTCGTAGAGCCGTGAGCGCAGCACGCGCATGCCCTTTTCGCGATTCTTGATCTGCGACTTTTCATCCTGGCAGCTTACGACTGTGCCTGTCGGGATGTGCGTGATCCGCACCGCGGAATATGTCGTGTTTACCGATTGGCCGCCCGGTCCGGAAGAACAAAACGTATCGATGCGCAGGTCTTTGGCCTCGATTTTGACGTCGACTTCTTCGGCTTCCGGTAACACTGCCACAGTGATTGCCGACGTGTGTACGCGTCCTTGCTGCTCGGTCGCGGGCACGCGCTGCACGCGATGTACGCCGCTCTCATATTTCAGGCGCGAATAGACGCGCTCGCCTTCGATCAGCGCGATTACTTCCTTCAGCCCACCTATGCCCGACTCTGATGTCGAGAGCACTTCCACCTTCCACTTCTGCGTCTCGGCGTAGCGGTTGTACATGCGGAATATTTCCGCCACGAAGAGCGTAGCTTCGTCGCCGCCCGTGCCTGCGCAAATTTCGAGGATTACGTTTTTCTCGTCATTCGGATCTTTCGGCAGCAGCAGAACTTTGAGATCTTCTTCGACGGTGACAATGCGGGCGTCCAGCTTGGCGAGTTCCTCTTCAGCATAGGCGCGCATTTCGGGATCTTTCTCGTCGGCGAGCACGGCCTTGCTCTCGGCGATGCCGCGCTTCAGGTCTTTGTATTCGCGATACTTTTCGACGATCCCGGCGACTTCGCTATGGGCCTTGGCAGTCTTCTGGTATTTCGCCGAATCGTTGGTGATCTCCGGCGACAGCAGAGCCTGCGTTAGCTCTTCGTAGCGAATTTCGATTTGGTCAAGCCGTTCAAACATAATGGATAATGCCGCCGTTCGCTGTTCGTCGGTCGCTATTCGCGATCCGTAATGGGGCTCGAACTGCCATGCTTTCCCCTAACCGTTTGGATGAGACCATTTAATCCGCGTCCGAGATCGTCGGTCGTATGCGTCAGGGTCGCAGTTTGCTCCTTAGTGAGATACGCTAAACCTCCAGCAATCACAACCTGCGTTTGAAGCTCGAGAATCGAACCTCTTGCGTGGAAGAGGAAACGGCCAAAATCTCCATCCGAATTGTGTCCTTTGCCTTCGGCTATATTACTTGATACGGAAACAGCAGCGCGTCGCATCTGCGATGTCAGACCGTAAAGTTCGTGCTTCGGAAACCCCGCCGTAACGCGATATATCACCAGAGCCAGGTCAACCGCTTCCCGTTCAAATCCGCAAATCTCGATACGATGAGTTTGTTGCCATGTGCGCCCCCATCCTCAGACTAGAAGAGTGGAAGTGCCATTTGCAGCGACGGTTGAACAATCAATTTGTGATGTTTCTTGAAATCCAGGCTATAGCTTGTAGCGAGGGACGAATAGCGAACGACCGCTAGGCAATCACGAGTTCGCCGCCGCGTTGCTTTTCCAGTTTCATGGCTTCATCGAGCGCCAGAATCGCGCATTCTACTTCGCGATCATCCGGGGGCTGGGTGGTGATGCGCTGCAGCCACAGGCCCGGAGCTGTCATCAATGCGAACAGCGAACCGCGGTGCTTAGCGGCAAAACGGATGATCTCGTAGGAAACGCCGGCAATCACGGGCAGGAGCGCGATGCGAATCCCAAATCGTGTCCAGAACGTATGCACCGGAATCGCCATGTAGACCAGCATGGAGATGATCATTACCGTCATCAAGAAACTGGTGCCACAGCGCGGATGATACGTCGAATATTTCTGTACCGCGGCGGTGTCCAGCGGGCCGCCATTTTCGAAGGCGAACACGGTCTTGTGTTCGGCGCCGTGATACTCATAGACGCGGCGAATGTCCTTCCACAGCGAAACGCCCCACACGAAGAGCAGGAACATCGTAATCCGAATCAACCCATCGACCAGGTTGAACATGATCTGCTGACCGAAAACCGGATTCACACGCTTCAATTCCGTCGTCGCCAGCAGCGGCAGGTACTTGTACATGAAGATGAAAAAGGCGATGGAGAACGCCATGTTCAATCCCGCCATCCAGCCAGTGATTTCAAACTTCTTGGCATCTTTCTTGTCAGGGCCGCTCTGGTCAGCGTCGCTGTCGGATAATTCTTCGAGCGCTGCATTGGCCGAAAATTTGAGAGCACGGAATCCCAATGTCATCGCGTGTCCCAGCGTCATAACGCCGCGCACAACCGGCCAGCCCATCCACTTATGCTGCTCCGAGGGCCGCTCCAGCGGTTCGCTATGCGTTACAATTTCGCCGGACGGTTTGCGCACGGCAATGCCCCAGGCGTGCGGCGAACGCATCATCACTCCCTCGAGCACGGCCTGGCCGCCGACGAGGGTTTCCTCGCCGCTCTCGAGAGCTGGCAGCAGTTGCACCGCCGCCAAAAAACGCAAAATTTGCCGCCAACGTCGCATAGGCATTGGATGATACTGACCGGATGGAGGACTCCGACCCTTAGCTTATCACAGAACGCGGCGGTCCCCGCTTTTGGGATTGCGTCGTCAAATCGAATATCTCGTTGTTTATCAGTAGGTTAAAAAAACATGTTTTCACAATCTGTGGCTTCGACGCTAACCTCGCAATCCGCTCCGCAGTCGATGGAATCCAATAGACGATGCTGTATTTCGCCGAGACTTGCGATGCGGTCGCTGCGACCAGCAAGAAACTGCAGAAGACCGCTTTGGTTGCCTCCTATCTGAAATCTCTGTTGCAGACAATGCCGCTGAACGAGGCGGTGACTGCGGCCGTTTTTCTCTCTGGCAGGCCTTTCCCGGCCTTTGAAGAATCGACTCTGCAAGTTGGCCGAGCGCTGTTGTGGCAAATCATCGGGGAGCTGTCGGGAAAATCCGACGATGAGCTTACGGAGATTTATCGCAAGCATGGTGATGCTGGCTCCGTCGCCGCCGAGGCGCTTCCTGCCAGGCCTCGGTCGGGCCTATCGCTCGGCGCGGTGCAGCAGGCTTTCTCCGAAATTGCCGCTGCGCGTGGCCCGGCCGCTAAAGCCTCTCTTTTGCGCGCACTTCTCGAGCGAGCGACACCGCTCGAAGCCAAGTACATAGTAAAAATTATCAGCGGAGACCTGCGTATCGGTCTGAAAGAAAGCCTGGTGGAGGAGGCGATCGCGCGCGCTTTTGAAGCTCCACTAGACCAAGTCAAAACGCGCGAATATGTTGCTTGGAGATATCGGCGAGACGCTGCGCCTCGCCTCGGCTGGGAAGTTGGCTGACGCGCATCTCCGCTTCTTTCATCCCATAGACTTCATGCTGGCCAGTCCTGTCGAATCTGCGGAAGAGGCGCTGAGTTATTTTCGGAACGTGTCGGTAGAAGACAAGTACGATGGCATCCGCGCCCAGGCTCACGTCAGTGGCGGAGAGGTGCGCGTCTTTTCGCGGACCCGCGACGAAATTACTGAGTCGTTCCCCGAATTGCCTGCCGCTCTCGCTGGCTCGGCCCATGACGCGATTCTCGATGGCGAGATCGTTGCGTGGAACTCGGAGGGAAGCGGTCGCGCTCTGCCCTTCAGTGCGCTGCAACGTCGCCTTGGCCGCAAGAAAGTCAGCGAGCAACTCATGCGCGAAGTTCCGGTGGCCTATCTGGTGTTCGATGTTCTCTACGCGGATCGTGAGCTTCTTTTGGATCGTCGATTGCGCGAACGGGCAATGATTTTGGACAATCTCATGAAGGGTGTGCAATGTTCGGCTTCTATCAATCGTCACGCAGGAACGGCCTCCGGCCCGTTGTCACAGGTTCCGTTCGACTTCGCAGTGCCGGAATTTTTCTCGGCAATGGTTCTTCGCGCTCCCGTCGCAGCCGCTCAATCCTCGCAAGCTGTCGAAACTCTCTTCACCGCCGCGCGCGACCGAGGCAATGAAGGATTGATAATCAAAGATCTCGATTCGCTCTACACACCGGGTCGCCGCGGCAAATCGTGGCTCAAGATGAAGCGAGAACTGGCCACGCTCGACGTTGTCGTAACCGCTGTCGAGTACGGCCACGGCAAGCGCATAGCAGTGCTCAGCGATTACACCTTCGCGGTATGGGCGGACGAGCGCCTGGTCAATATCGGCAAAGCATATTCGGGTCTGACCGATGCGGAGATCGCGGAAATGACGCAGTGGTTTCTCGCGCACAAGATCAGCGAACAAGGATTGCGGCTGGGGGTGAAGCCGAGGATTGTCTTGGAAGTGGCATTCAATAACATGATGCGCTCCACACGCCATGAGAGCGGTTTTGCTCTCCGCTTCCCGCGCATCGTGCGCCTGCGTTCCGATAAACGCCCGGAGGATGCCGATACGATCGAGACGGTCAGGGAAATTTACGAGCGCCAGAAAATAGGCGAGTGTGTTTAGTCGATGGTGGTTCGGCAAGGCGCTCAATAACGATTATCGACTAACCACCGTCGACTATTTACCGCGCGTGGCCGTGGTTGGAATGATCGTGTTCGTGTACTTCTTCCCGTACCGCAATTACGCAGCTATGCGCCGTCTCGCAGACCACGTGCTCGAGTTGAATCGTCGTATGATGAATTCCGAATCCGCGGCCGAGTTTGTCGTTGATCTCTTTCAAGATTGTGTCGCTCTCCGAGGTCGCCATGTCGGCGATCTTCACGTGCGCCGAGAGCGCGTGATTTTCCGAACCGATGCTCCACAGATGTAGGTCGTGCACATCGCTCACTCCCGCAATCGCGCGCATGGTTGATTCCACAGCCTCCAGGCTGATTCCGCGCGGCGTGCCCTCGAGCAGAATATTCATCGTTTCGCGCACGATGCCAATGCTCGACCACAAAATCAGTGCGCCGATCGCGAATGATAGCGCCGCATCGACCCAGTATTGCCCGGTCCACAGAATTACGAAACCACCAACAATGACAGCGGCAGTCGAGAGCGTGTCTCCAACTTCGTGCAGCAGCGCGCTGCGTACATTCACATCGCGCCCTGAGCGCCACAACAGGAAGGCGATTACGCCGTTCATCACCACGCCCGCCGCCGCTACGCCAATCATCACTTCTGCGCGGACGTGCTCGGGGTGCTGAATGCGCTGGAATGCCTCGTAAAAAATAAAGAACGAAACCACTACCAGCGACAGCGCGTTCACCAGCGCCGCCAGCACTCCGGCGCGCCGGTAGCCGTAGGTTTTCGTGGCGCTCGGCGGTCGGCCTTCCAGAAAAACAGCCAAGAGCGACAGAAGAAGCGCTAGAAAATCGGAGAGATTGTGTCCCGCCTCGGAAAGCAGCGCCAGGGAATGAGCACGGATGCCGGCCACGACCAGCAGGCCGACATAGAGCAGAGTCACGCCCAAAGAGAAACGCAGCACCCGCCCCGTCCCATGCGAATGCCCGTGTCCGGCGTGCGAGTGCATATCACTAGGATAGCGCAGACTGTTCCGCGTGGCGCGGGCGCCCCGCCCGCGGCTTTTGACCTTGATTCTGTTGCGGATGCCGGCGCAGGGGAAATGCAACGAGACGACAGGAGAGAACAATTTAGCTCCAGTCCGGCTAGCGCAGACCCATGCTCTCGCGCTATTCTTCTCGTCGCCCCCAGGAGGCACAAAATGAAGCAGATTTGCATGATCCCAGCCTTGTTGTTGCTCGCTGCATCGGCAATCGCACAAACAGCGCCAGCCGCGTCCGCGCCAGTGGCGAACCCGGTCAGCAGCGCGCTCAGAGACACGCTCCCCGGCCGCCAGAAAAATACTATCGCGGCCGTCGAAGCCATGCCCGCCGAAAAATTTAGTTACAAGCCCAGCGCCGACCAGATGACATTCGGGCACCTCGTCGCTCACATGATCGAATCGAACAATGCATTCTGCAGCCTGGCTGCCGCCATCCCCGCGCCCAAGGTGGAGGAGGTCAAAGAAACTGACGGAAAGGACAAGCTGGTTGCCGCGCTCAAAGCCTCGTTCGCTTTCTGTGGCGATGCGCTCGCGAAAATGGATGACTCCAAACTAGGTGAGATGACGGAGGCCCATGGCCAGCAAATCTCCCGTGCCAGAGGCGCCTTGATCCTCGCCGGAAGTTGGGCCGACCATTACGCCGAAACCGCAATGTATCTGCGTTTGAATGGGTTGTTGCCGCCGACGGCGAAGAAATAAAACGTGATCGAGTTGGTGTGGGGCAGGCGGCTCGCCTTCCCCATACACGCTCCTTCATCTTAGACGAAGTAAAATCTCGTCAGCCAACCAACTGTTCCAGTTGCTCTTCCCCAATCATGCTGACTCCCAACTCCCGAGCCTTATCCAGCTTCGATCCGGCATCGCTGCCGGCCACCACGTAATCGGTCTTCTTGCTGACGGATCCAGAGACGCGCCCGCCCGCATCTTCGATCATCTTCTTTGCTTCGTCGCGAGTGTGGCGTTCGAGCGTGCCGGTGAGTACGAAGGTCTTTCCCGCCAGCTTCGTGCCTTTTTCTTTTTTCTGGCCTTTGAATTTCAGTCCCGCCTCGCGCAGGTCATCGACCAGTTTGCGATTGTGTTCGTCGGCAAAGAATTCAACGATGCTCTCCGCGATTCGCGGACCTACTTCGTTAACTTCTTCCAGTTCTTCCGCGCTCGCGTTCATAATCGCATCGAGCGAGCCGAAGTGTTCGGCCAGAAACTGCGCCGTGCGCTCGCCGACCATCCGTATGCCCAGGCCGTAAATCACTCGCTCTAGCGGCAGGTTCTTGGAGGCTTCGACCTCACCGAGTACATTCTCCGCCGATTTCTCGCCCATGCGCTCAAGCTTGAGTAGATCATCTGTTGTGAGCTTGTACAGATCAGCAACATTCCTCACCAGGCCGCATTCGGTGAGTTGATTGACCAGCGCCTCGCCGAGGCCGTCGATATTCATTACGTGGCGCGAGGCAAAATGCAGAATCGTGCCTTGCAACTTCGCCGGACAATTCGCATTCACGCAGCGATGGTCGGCCTCTCCGGGAGTGCGCACGATATTGCCGCCGCAAACCGGGCAATGCTCAGGCATTTCGAACTGCTTGTGGCCGCGCGGATGGTCTTTATCCTCGACCACTTTCACCACTTTTGGAATCACGTCGCCGCCGCGCTCGACCTCGACCCAGTCGCCAATCTTCACTCCCAGTTGATCGATGAAATCCATGTTGTGGAGCGTGGCGCGCGAAACTGTTGTGCCACCGATAGGCACCGGCTTCAACCAGGCCACTGGCGTGAGCTTCCCGGTGCGCCCGACCTGAGGAACGATGTCTTCGATCTCGGTGACGGCTCCGCGTGCGGCGAACTTATACGCGATCGCCCATCGCGGAGCCTTTCCGGTGAAGCCCAGTTCGCGCTGCCAGGTAGTGCGATCGACCTTGATTACGATGCCGTCAATTTCATAGGGCAACGAATCGCGCCTCGCTTCCCAACTCTGAATAAATTTCCAGACCTCGTCCAGGTTTTGTGCCAGCTTGCGATTCGGATTTACTTTGAATCCCGCCGCTTCAAGCGCGTCCATGGTTTTCGACTGCCGGTCGAAAAAAGTTTGCCCGTCTTTCAACAAAAAGTAGGCGAAGAAATCCATGCGGCGCTGCGCTGTGATCGATGGTTCGAGCTGCCGCACGGTTCCCGCAGTGAAGTTTCGCGGATTGGCAAATACGGCCAACCCCTGCTTCTCGCGCTCCTCATTCAGCTTGCGAAAGGCGGCGATCGGCATCAGCATTTCGCCGCGCACTTCGAAGTCAATGGGAATTCCAGTCTTCTTTAATTTGTCTTTCGAAATTGACAAGGGGATCGACCGCACCGTCCGCACGTTGGCAGTAACGTCCTCGCCAATGTTGCCATCGCCGCGCGTGATGCCGCGCGCCAGATGACCGTCGCCGTAAACGAGCGCGAGCGACATTCCGTCTAGCTTCAACTCGCACATGTATTCGAGATCGGTCCGCCCGCTCAGTTCATGCACGCGCCGCTCCCAGTCGCGAAGTTCTTCTTCGGAGTAGGCATTGTCGAGCGAGAGCATGGGCGAGGAATGTTTCGCCTTGACGAAACCCTCGCGCGGCTTGCCACCCACGCGCTGCGTCGGCGAGTCGGGCGTGATGAGTTGCGGATGCTCGGCCTCGCTCCGCTTGAGCTCGTTCATCAGCTTGTCGAAGTCGGCGTCCGAAATCTCGGGATCGTCAAGTACGTAATAGCGGTACTCGTGGTGGCGAATTTTCTCGCGAAGAGCTTCGATTTTCTTGTCGATATTTTTGTCGTCGGCAGAACGAGGCATGACTGGGGAATTATAGTGCGGGAAGAAGTGCGGGAAGAAGTGCCCAGTACTCGGTAACGGGTACCCGAAAAAAAATCAGCGGCAACGGAACCAAATGCCGAAGACGCAACAGCGAGTGGTCTTACTGGCTATGGGTACTGGCAAACGGCTACTTCTTCTGTGCTTTTCGAATCCGCTCGCGTCCCGCCGCGGCGCGGCCCACGCTCGACGGAGGCTTGGGTGTTCCTTCCAGCAATTCTTTCAGCACAATAGCGTTGTTGCGCTCAACATTTCGCGATGCGTACAACAATGTTACCCGCCGTTTGGCCTCCGCCAGATGGTGCAGCTTTTCCAGCGCCGCCGATGCTTCTTCGGTCGCCAGTTCTTTGAGATAGCGTTTGCGAAACTGGTTCCATCCTTCCGGATTCGCATGGAACCAGTTTCGCAACTCGTCCGAAGGCGCCAGGTCGCGGAGCCAGAACTTGACTGCAGCATCCTCTTTTGTCAACCCGCGCGGCCAGAGTCGATCCACCAGTGCGCGGACGCCGTCCGACGCAGAAGCGGCTTCATAAACGCGTTTGAGCACAATGCCCATGCTTTCCGTATTATCCTACTTTGAGTCCTCACGGGCGATGCCGCAATCATCATGAATTTCTGGCGAGAGATTTATCCGAGCTTACGTACTTTCGCGGTCTTGGTTGCAATCTTGTGGCTGGCGGGCTGCGACGTGGAGCGGCGCAAGTCCGATACCGAACTCGGCCTCGACCCGCAGCAGGCCGCCGGCCGCAAGCTATATGACAACTATTGTGACCGCTGCCACGAGCCTTACTCGTCGCACGGCAAAAAAGGCCCGAGCCTCAAAGGCATCTTCAAACATCAATACTTGTCGCTCAGCGGACTTCCGGCGAATGATGAGCGCGTAACCGACATCGTTAAGTATGGACGCGCCAAGATGGAAGGTTTTAACCAGGTCATGACCGAGCAGCAGGTTAAAGATCTGCTTGCATATTTGCACACGCTTTAGAAAGTTGTCAGTCATCAATTGTCAGTAAAGACTTAACGATATGACTGAGGCGGGCCGAATGGTCGTTCTAGTGACTACTGATCACTGGCCACCGACCACTGCTCCTATGGCATAATCGCGCTCAGTGTCTGCCATCAACAAAGCCGCGCTCTTCCAGAAATTGCCTTCGACGGACGAACTGCTGCGACAGCCCGATATGAAGGTGCTGATGGAACGCGATGGGCATGCCGCCGTTTCCGAGAGCATTCGTGTTGTGCTTGCCCGCCTGCGCCAGGAAATCGGCAGCGGCCAGTTGAACGATCAATCGCTGGACCTTGCGCTGGGCGGCCTGTCTGCGGCCATAGAGCGCCAACTCCGACAATCGTTAAGTTACTCCCTGCGGCCGCTCATTAATGCCACGGGCGTAATCCTGCATACGAATCTAGGGCGCGCGCCGCTGGCTGGCGCAGCGCTCGATCATGTCCGCGCCACGGCTAGCGCGTATTCGAATCTCGAATTTGACGTGTTGTCCGGCGAACGTGGGAAGCGCGACTTTCACGTAGATCGGCTTTTCCAGAAGCTTCTCGACAGTGATCGTGCAGTATCGACAATAGTCGTCAACAACAATGCCGCCGCAGTTTTGCTCGCCCTGAACTCACTCGCTGAGGGCGGCGAGGTCATCGTCTCGCGCGGAGAGCTGGTTGAAATCGGCGGCTCGTTCCGCATACCAGATGTGATGTCGAAGTCGAATGCAACGCTGCGCGAAGTCGGCGCAACGAACCGCACGCGCATCGCCGACTACGAGGGGGCCATCAACGACCGCACGCGGATCTTGCTTCGTGTGCATCGGTCGAACTTCGAAATCACAGGCTTCACCGAGCAGCCGAGTCTCGACGAACTAGTTGCTCTCGCCCGTCGCCGCAATATTCCGCTGATGGAAGATCTTGGTAGCGGCGCGCTCTTCGATTTGCGTTCGGTCGGAGTTAACGGCGAGCCGGGAGTGCTCGACAGCCTGCACGCGGGCGTCGACATTGTGACTTACAGTGGCGATAAGCTTCTCGGCGGTCCGCAGGCCGGACTCATCAGCGGTCGCGTCGATCTGGTCGCGCGAATGCGCTCGAATTCGCTGTTCCGCGCTCTGCGCGTCGACAAGCTCACTTACGCGGCGCTCGAAGCGACGCTGCTCGCCTATGTGAAACGCGATCATGACGCGGTACCCGTGTTGCGCATGATGCGGCTATCGAAAGATGAAATCGCGGAGCGCGCGCAAAGAATTATTTCGCAGGTTGAATCGGCTGCCACAAAGCCGGCTCGACTGAACGTCGAGCTCGTTGACGGCGAGTCGGTGATCGGCGGCGGCGCGGCTCCGTCAGCGGCTTTGCCCACATGCCTGATTGCAACTACTCATGCTGATCTCAGCGCGGATGAATTGAACACACGACTTCGCGCCCATCTCCCACCCGTTATCGCGCGCGTCGAAGAAGGACGGGTTCTCCTCGACCTGCGAACTGTTTTCCCGGAGCAAGATGCAAACCTGGTCGAGGCGTTAGCATCTTTAAAGAACTGAGAACTGGGCCTGAGGCATTCTCCTTCGTTGTGTCGACCCTCTATACCATCGGCCACTCCACGCGCTCGCTCGACGAATTGGTGTCGGCGCTCAAGGCGCATGGCATCAAGACGCTGATTGATATCCGCGCTTTCCCCATGTCGCGGCGCCTGCCCCACTTTAATCGCGAGTCGCTCGAACGTTCGCTGGCCGAGCACGGCATTCGCTACCTATGGATGAAAGAACTGGGCGGATATCGAAAGGCGACAGGAAAAGATTCGCCGCACACGGCGCTGCGCAATGCCAGCTTCCGCAACTACGCGGACTATACCCTTACGCCGGAGTTCGAGCGCGCCGCCGCCGAATTGATTAAAATTGCCGAAGGGTCGCATACTGCCTACATGTGCGCCGAGCGCGTGTATTTTCGCTGCCATCGCATGATCGTTTCCGATTGGCTCGTGGCGAATGGTCATGAAGTTCTGCACATTGACGCGGAAGGCCCGACCCGATCGCATAAGCTTTTTGCCGAGGCGCGGCTGATCGATGGCAAAGTGATCTATCGCGGCGATAATCTTTTCTGAGCTCAATTGCCAATTCACAAATGCGCAATTAACAATGTTTCTATGATCATCGGCACGGGAGTCGATCTCGCCGAGGTTGCGCGCATCCGCGAGAGCATCGAGCGCTTCGGCGATCGCTTTCTTCATCGCGTATTTACCGAGGGCGAAATCCAGTATTGCGAGCGCAGAGCGAATCGCTGTGAGAGCTACGCCGCGCGTTTCGCCGCCAAAGAAGCCGGCATGAAGGCGCTGGGCACAGGCTGGAGTCACGGTGTCCGCTGGCGCGACATCGAAGTGGTGCGTCCGAAAGGGCAGCGTCCGACCATTCAATTTCACGGCGAGGCGGCGGCTATCGCCGCCAAGATCGGCACAAAAAATATCGCGCTGTCGATTACTCACACTTCCGAGCAGGCGCTGGCTCACGTCATTCTCGAGGGTTAGTTGTCGGCCCTCAGCTATCAGCTTTCAGTCTTGAAGAAACTTCGCTCTTAGCATCTGCCGAGCTTTGCTCGGCTGGGCGGACGGGGGCGTCCACTCCTACGTGATTTTCGCCTAGGATAACCCCTCATTCAGAAGCAGGCCAAGGCTGAACCGAAGCGAAGTGGAGGCAGCGAGCGTCGCTAAACCTTCCATCGCGAAAGTTCGATCATCGAGGCCTCAAGCTGAGGCCCTACCAATAAAAGGCTTCCACCCGCATGCGAATGCGACCGTGGAAGCCTTCTTTATTGCTCTACGGAAAGACCTCGCCGAGCGAGTTTTTCGTCTCGCCAAAATCTCTCAGCCGTAAATTCCATTGCATTTGCTATGATGTCCTGTCGTTTACTGACCACCTTGCCTAGCCAGAAACAGTTGAAATGGTCGCAACTCCGCGTGGGGCTGACTGTCGTTGTCGCCAGCGTTACGCTCATGGTCCTGATCTTCGTAATGAGCGGGACTGGCGGATGGTTCACCAGCAAGATTACGCTGCGCTCCTACTTCGATAACGCCGGCGGATTGCGCGAAGGCGCGCCGGTGCGCCTGGCGGGCGTTGACATCGGCAATGTGAAGAGTATCCGAATCGATATTGCCAAACCGATGACGCCGGTTGAAGTCACCATGAAGGTCAACACAAAGTACTCGTCCTATCTGCGCAAAGATTCCGTTACGTTGCTGAGCACTGCTGGAGTGCTCGGCGAAACCTACGTCGACGTGGATAGTTCGCAAGCCAAGGGCGCTGAGGCGAGGGATGGAGACGTGTTGCCTGCGCGCGACCAGCCCGAATTGCAGGATGTGGTGCGGGCCACCCAGGGCACGCTCGAGAATATGGACGCGCTGCTTAAGCGCGTGGATCGCATCGTCGCTTTCATTGAGAGCGGCCAGGGTTCGATCGGCAAAGTCATTTACAGTCCGGCTCTGTATGACCAGCTCAACGCGACGGTGACTGAGTTCAAAGGATTGGTCGACGACATTCAGACGGGAAAAGGCTCGCTTGGCCCGCTGTTTACCAGCGACGAAGCGTATAAGAAGGCGGTCGCCGTCATCGACAAACTCAACGCGATGGTTGACGAATTGCAACAGGGCAAGGGCACGGCCGGCAAGCTGCTCAAGGATCCCGAGCTGTTTGACAACGCGAATAAGACCATAGCCAATGTTCGGCAACTCACCGACGATATCAATGCGGGCAAGGGCGCGCTAGGGAAGTTTTCGCACGACCAGGAATTTGCGGACAAGCTACAAACTACGATCAACAATCTGGCGGCACTGTCTGATCGGTTGGAAAAAGGCGAGGGCACGGCGGGAATGTTATTCAAGGATCCGGCGCTCTACAATAACAGCAACCAGATGCTGGTGGAGACGCGCGAACTGGTGAAAGCGATCCGCGAGAATCCGAAGAAATATCTGACGTTCCACGTCAAAGTATTCTGAGGGCAGAACGTCGTTGGTCGCTTGTCGTTAGTAGTTGGCCGCAATGCGTTTGCCGACCGAGCACAACTAACCATTGCCGTTTTGTTTCGTCCAATACAGCGGATCAGTGTGTGTCGTGTGCAACCGCTGATAATTCCACATCTCGCTTCGAGGATTTCATGCGCTATTTCACAGTGTTAATCGTCGCCCTCCTGCTCGTGTCCGCACTATCGGCCCAGGAAAAAGCTAAGCCCACCGCCGATGTTCGTTTCTCCGCCGATATGCTCAATAAGAGCGTCGATCCCTGCAACGATTTTTACGCGTACGCGTGCAGCAAGTGGACAGCTCAAAATCCGATCCCCGCCGATCGCTCAGTATGGGGACGGTTCAACGAATTGGCGGAACGCGGCCAATACATCGTTCGCGACATTCTGGAAAAGGCATCCGCCGACCATCCCGGCCGCAGCGCCAACGAACAAAAGATCGGCGATTTTTACGCCAGTTGCATGGACGAAGCCGCCGTCGAAAAAGTGGGAACCAAGACGCTGGAACGCGACTTCCAAAGTATTGCGGCGATCCACTCGAAAGAGGAGCTTCCGAAAGAAATCGTGCGCTTGCATGGCGAAGGTGCCGATGTATTATTCGGCTTCGATTCCGGATCGGACTTCAAGAACGCCAGCCAGATCATTGCTCAGGTCGACCAGGGCGGACTTGGCATGCCCGACCGCGATTACTATTTCAAAGACGATGAGAAGTCGGTGGAGTTGAGAAAAAAGTACGTCGCGCATGTGGCGAAAATGTTTGTGCTGTTGGGAGACGACCCAAGCAAAGCCGACGCCGAAGCCAAAGTTGTCATGGATATCGAAACCGGCTTGGCGAAGGGCGCGCTCGACCAGACCAGTCGCCGCGATCCGCAGAAGGTTTATCACAAGCTGAGCAGCCAGGAACTCGCCGCGCTGAGTCCGGCATTCAACTTCAACGTCTACTTCGAAGACGTGGGCGCGCCTCGGTTCAATTCGCTGAACGTGAGCGAACCCGATTTCATCAAAAACATGCAGGGTATAATCGACGCGCACTCGCTCGACGATTGGAAGACTTATCTGCGTTGGCACGCCGTGCACGCGAGCGCGCCCTATCTGCCCGCGGCCTTCGTTAACGAAAACTTTGATTTCTTCGGCAAGACGATGCAAGGCACCAAGGAGTTGCGTCCGCGCTGGAAGCGCTGCGTCGGCTATGCCGACAGTGATCTTGGTGAGGTGATCGGCCAGATCTATGTGCAGCAGACCTTCGGCGCCGAAGGCAAGGAGCGCACGCTGGCAATGGTTGGCGCGCTGGAAAAAGCGCTCGGCGAAGATATCCAGAGCGTGGCATGGATGGGCGCTGACACGAAAGCTCAGGCGATTGTGAAATTGAGCGCGATTACGAATCGCATCGGCTATCCCGACAAGTGGCGCGATTACTCAACGCTTCAGATCGTGCGTGGCGATGCGCTCGGCAACTCGCAACGAGCGAATCAGAACGACCTTCAGTACCGGTTGAAGAAGATTGGTACGCCGCTCGATAAGCGGGATTGGCCGTATCCGCCGATGACGGTGAACGCGACCTACGATCCGACGCAAAACAATATCACCTTCCCCGCCGGAATTTTACAGCCGCCGTTTTATGACAATCGGGCTGACGACGCGCTGAACTTTGGCGGCATCGGCGCCGTGATCGGCCACGAACTCACGCACGGCTTTGACGACCAGGGCAGCCAGTTCGACGCCGAGGGCAATCTCCGCGACTGGTGGACGGCGAGCGACAAGAAGCAATTCGAAGAACGTACGAGCTGCATTAAAGATCAGTATGGAAGCTTCGTCGCCGTCGACGACCTGAAGCTGAATGGCAAGCTGACGCTCGGCGAAAACACGGCGGACAACGGCGGCCTGCGCATCGCTTACATGGCTCTGCTGAATACTCTCGCCGGGAAAGAGCCGGCGCCGATCGAGGGCCTAACGGCCAAGCAGCGCCTCTTTTTGGGATGGGCCAACGTGTGGTGCGAGAGCCGCACCGATGCAGTGTCGCGTATGCTAGTCACCGTCGATCCGCACTCGCCGGGAAAGAATCGCGTGAATGGAACTCTTTCGAATATGCTGGAGTTTCGCGAGGCGTATCACTGTGCCGCAACCGCGCCCATGGTGAATCAGAAGGCTTGCAGGGTGTGGTAGGGGAAACGTCGTTCGCTTTTCGCAAGTGCGTACTCTTGCTTTTAGACACCACCGCGTCGAGCGAGTGCGAACAGTGAACGACGAATAGCGAAAAGCGCGCCGATGACTAACGACTGCCCGCCACATCTGCCTGTTCGTGCGCGTGATAGCTCGACCGCACCAGCGGCCCGGATTCCACATGCTTGAAGCCAAACTTGAGCGCTTCTTCTTTCAGCGACACAAATTCGGCCGGAGTGTAATAACGCGTCATCGGCAGATGGTCCCTTGACGGACGCAGATATTGGCCAATCGTCAGAATATCGACGCCGCGCTCGCCCAGATCGCGGAAGACTTCGATCAGTTCGCCGGTCTCTTCGCCGATGCCTACCATCACACCGCTCTTGGTGACGGTTGCGGGGTCCCACTTCTTGGCGTTCGCCAGCAGATCGAGCGTTCTCTTATAGCGCGCGCCCGAGCGCACCGCGCGATACAGTCGCGGCACAGTTTCGGTATTGTGATTGAGCACGTTTGGCTTGGCGTCGAGCACGATGCGCAGCGGCTCTTCGAGTCCTTGAAAATCGGGAATCAGCACTTCGACGCGACACTCGGGTACGAGTTCGCGAATCTGTTGAATCGTCTCGGCAAAAATCTTGGCGCCGCCAACGTTGTCATCGTCGCGATTCACACTGGTAACGACCGCATGCCGCAGCCCAAGCGTCGCGACTGCTTCCGCCACACGCCGCGGTTCGTCCCAGTCGATCGCCTGCGGACGCCCTTTCGGCACGGCGCAAAATCCGCAGCGCCGCGTACAGATGTCGCCCAGCAGCATGAACGTCGCAGTGTGATGGTCCCAACACTCGCCGATATTCGGACACTGCGCCGATTCGCAAACGGTATGCAGTCCCAGGCCGCGCGCCAGTTTCTTGAGGTTGTGAAAATTGTCGCCCACCGGCGCCTTTGCCTTAAGCCACGACGGCTTCGGAGTGTGCACCTTGGGACCAATGTCAATCTGGATCAGCTGAGTAGAGGCGGACATGTCGAATCTTGATTTTATCAGTTCGCCCGGAAGAGGAAGAAAACTGAGCGCCTGAGTTTCGCAATCATTTCAGATGCACCGCGGATTCCGAGCGCTTGGGACCGGACCCACTTTCGCGCCCTCCAATGGTAGCGGACTCAGGCATCGCATACTTTGGCTTGATGTCGTGGCATCCATCTTCGCAATATACGCCACCGGCGGCCGACTCCGGCGTTGGCATCGGAGAATTTACCGCGAGCTCGCGCTCAGCCTCTAGCTGTTGCTCGACGCTGGCGATCAGAGCTTCGTTTTCTTCAGTCGTCAACCATTTCTTCTTGGTAATCAGATAATCTTCCATGCGCGTAATCGGATCGCGCCGCTTCCAATATTCAAACATTGGCTTCGGAACGTACTCGGCCGCGTCGTGAATGGCGTGCCCCTTCATGCGCATCATCTTCGCCTCGATCAGCGTCGGCCCTTCGCCGCGGTGCGCCCGCTCGCACGCCTCATAGCACGCGTCATAGACCTGGCACGCGTCTGTGCCATCGACGATCACGCCCGGGATCCCGTAACCGATGGCGCGTTCCGCCAGATCCTCAATGCGGAATTGCATGTTGGCCGGAGTCGAGTAGGCCCAGAGATTATTCTCGACAACCAGCACCAAGCCGAGATTCTGCACCGCTGCAAAATTCAGCCCTTCATAAGTCACGCCAGTCGACTGCCCGCCGTCGCCAATCCAAGTCATCACGGCAACATTTTTCCCTTGCAGCCGCGCGCCCAGCGCCACGCCGGTCAACACGGGGATTAAATCACCAAGCATCGAGATCGGCGCCACGACGTTGCGCTTCTTGAGATCGCCAAAGTGCGAAGTCGTATCGCGTCCGCCAGTCGGCGACCCTGACTTCGCCATATATTGCATCATGATGTCGGCGGGCCTGAAACCGCGCACCAGAAGCGCTCCCTGGTTGCGAATCATCGGCCCCATCCAATCATCTTTGCCGAGAGCGTAGGCCGAAGCGCAGGAGCAACCTTCCTGGCCCAAGCCAAAATAAACCCCGCCTACAACTTTTCCCTGCTTGTAGAGATTTTCGAGCGCCGTTTCCATGCGGCGGTTGAGCAGCATCCAGCGATAAATTTCAATACACTGCTCGCGGCTAAGATATTTGGAGTCGCGAATGGGAGGAGCGGGCGTCGCGAAATCGCCGCTCTCGACCTCGTAATGCACGTCATCGCCAACCCGCACCTGCCGAGTCGTGAAGTGAGGTTTTTCCAGCCGATAATCGCGGATGGTGTACGAGCGCAGATCGCCGTTTGACTCGGCGAGTTTCGCGGTCGGCTTGGAGTTTTTCGCGGGGAGAATTTTTCCAGCGGCAGCGGTTTTCTTTTTGTTGTGATTGTCCGCCATGATCAGTACGCGAATATGCTAACACCGATGTGTTCTGTGGCGCGGGCGCCCCGCCCGCGAAAGTGTGCGGCGGAGTGCGCGCTGGCCGTCACGCAAGAAACAAATCGTCCTCGCCCTGCATCTTCCGCAAATCCTCCGGAACATTCATTGGCACACCGACGCGGTTTCTAAGCAGCGCATCAATCGTCTCGAGCCAAAGCATCTGGCTGCCAAAAACTGCGCCGAAGTTTCTCGACACCGACTGCGCCACTTCATCCAGATTAATCTCGCGCCCCAACTCTTTCTCCATGGAAGTCACCGGCTTCGCCGCGATTCCGCAAGGCACGATGAGATTGAAATAGCTGAGATCGAGATTCACATTTAAGGCAAATCCATGCGAAGTGACCGAACGCGAAATGTGCACGCCGATAGCTGCGATTTTGGCGGAAAGTTCGGAGTCAGTCCAGGCTCCAGTCAGTCCCGCTATGCGCCGCGTAGGAATACCGAAATCGCCGCAGGCGCGAATTAGCACTTCTTCCAGCCGCCGAACGTAGTCAACAGCGCCGAGCGTTTTGCGCTGTGCACGTGGGGGTTCCAACTGAGAGCTCACAGCTGATAGCTGAGAGCTATATCCCCGCAAATCAAATATGGGATACCCGACCAGCTGTCCCGGCCCATGAAACGTAACATCGCCGCCGCGATCGCACTCGAAGACCTCGACTCCGCGTGCCGACAGCGCATCGGCGGAAGCGAGTACATTAGCCGCGCGCGCATTGCGTCCAAGCGTAATGACAGGCGAATGTTCGAGCAGCAACAGCACGTCGCCGATCTCGCCAGCCTTGCGCAGATCGACCAGCTTCCGCTGCAGCCGCAATCCTTCTGCATAATCAAGCTGACCGAGTTGGACGACAGAAATCACGTGGCTATAGAAATTATAGGCTCGGAGCGGGTCCCGGTGGACCACGAGGAAGGATGTCTGGCGTTTCTCTGCCACTTCTTGCTCGGCGGGAGCATCTGAATCAAGTCAGGGCTAGCGGCAAGGAGAAATAATGCAAACGCGCAAACTTGGAAATAGCAACCTGAAGGTCTCCGCTCTTGGCCTCGGCTGCATGGGCATGAGCTTCTCGTATGGTCCGCCGAAAGATAAGCAGGAGATGATCTCTCTCATCCGCACCGCCGTCGACCGGGGCATCACGTTCTTTGATACGGCTGAGGTGTATGGCCCGTTCACCAACGAAGAACTTGTTGGCGAAGCGCTGTCTCCCATTCGCGACCGGGTGGTGATCGCGACCAAGTTCGGGTTCGACGTGAGTGGCGGCGATCATCGGCCCGGAGCGGCCGGTGTGAATAGTCAGCCCGAGCACATCAAGCAAGCCGTCGAAGGGTCGCTCAAGCGGTTGCGGGTGGATACGATCGACCTGCTGTATCAGCATCGGGTTGACCCGAATGTGCCGATAGAAGATGTCGCCGGCACGGTGAAGGAACTGATTCAAGCCGGCAAGGTCAAGCACTTCGGACTTTCGGAAGCAGGAGTGAAAACCATCCGCCGAGCTCACGCGGTTCAGCCAGTCACGGCTCTGCAGAGTGAATATTCGCTGTGGTGGAGGAAGCCGGAAGCGGAAGTGATTCCGACTCTTGAAGAGCTTGGAATTGGCCTGGTTCCGTATAGCCCGCTGGGCAAAGGATTCCTCACCGGAAAGATCGACAAAGATGCGAAGTTTGCCAGCAACGATTTCCGCAGCACGTTGCCTCGCTTTACGCCGGAAGCTCTGAAGACAAATCAGGTAGTGGTCGATCTGCTTGGCAGGATCGCGAAGCAGAAAGCGGCGACTCCAGCTCAGATCGCGCTCGCCTGGCTGCTGGCGCAGAAGCCGTGGATTGTTCCAATCCCAGGCACGACTAAGTTGTCGCGCCTCGACGAGAACATCGGCTCGCTCGCCATCAAGCTAACAGCAGACGACCTGCGCGAGATCGACAGCGCCAGTTCGAAGATTACCGTGCAAGGGGAGCGGTATCCGGAGCATTTGCAGAGAATGACTGGCCTGTAAGCGGCGGAAGCGTGGGGTCGCCCACTCCCTCTTTTATTTCTACTCCCGAGGGTGCCCCGTCCTTGTCGCGTTTTCAGCGACAGGGCGGGGATTTTGACTTCCCATCTCGGACACGACTCCCATCCGTTCTCTCTTGCGCGCTGTCCACTGCGATTCGATTTCTACGACTCTTTCGACTCCCGAAAGATAGTGACGAAAGCTACTCCACGGCCAATCCTCCGGACTACGCACGAGACCGCGCTTCACTGGATTGCGGTGCACGTAGCGCAACTTCTCGACCCGCTTGGCCTCGCTGCAAACATTGAAGTCGTAATATCGCGGCAGCCACAGCAGACCGCCTTCTCGGGAGTGCAACCTTTGCGCTACATTCTGCTTGAGCATCTGTAGTGCGACGGAAAGCTTGGCCCGTTCTGGCTCGCTGATCAGGAGATGAACGTGTTCGGGCATGACCACGTATCCCGCGACGTAGAATCCATACCATTGCCGTGTCTGCTCCAAAGCTTGCTCAAAAGTATCCCGGGCGCGCGCAGTGCCAAGGAGCGGAGCGCGGCCATAGCAACTGAAGGTCACAAAGTGGAGACATCGTGCTTGCTGAAAGTGTTTGAGACCCCACGGCATGTCAGTATCGTAATCCTGGAGACTTGGCCGCGAAGACCTCGGCCGATAAAATTCCTCATCGTTATTCCACAATCGGGAAAGGTCAAAGTCCCCGCCCTGTCGCACAGAACGCGACAAGAGCGGGGCACCAATTGCGCCCCGTAACTTTTTTTGTTCTCCCCTTGCACAATCCAATTCGCTTTGGTATAACAATCAGGTCGAGGACAAGTGAATAAGTGTCTGAGTCGTCCGCTGAATCTTCGCGGCCTCTTTGGGCATCTAATACGGAAAGCCTCCAATTGACCCCTTTCCGGGGTTCGCATTCGGGGACAAGGTTCCCTGAAGGGTTTCCGCGCATAGCAGAGCCTCCAAGCGATCTTTAATTTTTGAACTGTCTTCCGCGTCGGCTTGCGCCCGATTTCGTGGCGTATTCTGGGTGGAAGAGCGTTTTCGGCGCGCTGTAAAGAATTCCCGCAAAGAGTTCTTTTGAGGTAAAGAGTTCTCCGGTCTGGTTTGATTCCACTCCGGATTGAACTCCCCGCACTGTTGAAATCAGGTGGAAATCCTGTGATCTCAGAGGGTTGACAGCGAGCGCACGGACGCGTAGCTTTAAGCAGGTTTGGTAAAGCGGGTTCAGCAAGACAAGTTTAGTAACACAAGTTTCGAGGACGCCAAAATCTCTTCTAAGGGATGGCGGCAGATCTGGAAGCGCACCGCTCAGGCGGAAAGCGGATCGGTCTTTGACAAAAGGTTGAACGTGCCAGTCGTGAGAAACAAATGTTCGGGCTCAAGTCTGAACGTACTCACAAGATAGGACCTTCGTCACAGCAGACGGAGGCCGTTGGTCTACCCAGACCAACTCAGGTTTCAAATGAGAGTTTGATCCTGGCTCAGAATCAACGCTGGCGGCGTGCCTAACACATGCAAGTCGAACGAGAAAGGGGAGCAATCCCTGAGTAAAGTGGCGACCGGGTGAGTAACACGTGACTACCTGCCCTTGAGTGGGGGATAACCTCGGGAAACCGAGGCTAATACCGCATAATATCGGCGTTGAATAAACGGCGATCAAAGGAGCAATCCGCTTTTGGAGGGGGTCGCGGCTGATTAGCTAGTTGGTAGGGTAATGGCCTACCAAGGCGAAGATCGGTATCCGGCCTGAGAGGGCGCACGGACACACTGGAACTGAAACACGGTCCAG